>MDSV01138903.1_pt1 | contig 11560 bp, 24 predicted proteins | sample 810851 | NCBI WGS metagenome assembly MDSV01 (sample SAMN05326640, study PRJNA326480) | marine metagenome | isolation source: seawater | place: Atlantic Ocean: North East | collected 2012 | reverse complement strand
TATACTGGGGGTGGCTGTATAACCACTCTTCATCTTCCCTAATTTCATTCATTCTATTATGTATAGAACAAAGACGGCGACCACTAGCATGCTTATGAATCCACACTCTTGCTACGTAGTCGCCTAGTTCTTTGATATTTGATTCCCCTTGCCATTTGCAAAAGTCAATCTTATCTTTTTTATAGTACATTCCGCTCCACGGACATACTAGTTTTATTGAGGCGAAGTAACTGTTCCAATTACTTTTTTCTTCCGCCACCACGTCTTCCTGGCATAGATATCTCCTTTACTACTTTTTCTTTTTGCCTCTTTTGGCAAATGTACTTACATTTCTAGGTTTACCTCCTGGATTACCTGCTGCACGTTTTCGTGCAACAGCACTCCTTCTCTGCGCAGCAGTCATTCTGTTCGCAGTAGCACGAGGTACACATTTGGGGTATTTACCCCCTTTTTTAGCTGATTTTCTGCCACATGGTTGAAATTTACCATCTTTTTTTGGTGCACCGATATTTACCCAGTCACCCTTCGGTCCTTTTCCAAACCATGCAGTTAATCCTCCAGACGGTTTAGCCATTATCTGTAACCACCGCCTCTTGCTTTATATGTTCTAACTAACCAACCATTTGCATATGCAGATGGGTATACTTTAAATTTTCTTTTAGCCTCAGCTTTTACTCTGGCATATAGTGTAGGATTAGTTGGTTTTGCACTCTTTTTCTTCGCCATTAATAGCTCCTTCTAACTTTGCCTTTAAACGGTGTCTTTTCAGCACAGAAATCTTCAGGGTGAGTTCCTCTTTTTCTTCTATGCGCAGGCTTACTTACCATTCTACCAGCTGGGGTATAAAAGGCACACCACTCCCCTGCCTCTCTCTTCTTTTTATCAGAGGCAATGAGTTTCCAAGACTTAAGTCCATTTGATGATTTTGTAAGTTTTATTGACGCCATAATGTTTATTTTATAAGAATGTGCTTAGTGTGTCAATATAAAATTTTTAACTCTGGAATAGATTGCATGAGATTCTTACCCCACAAAGCGTCTAAACTCTGTGTGTATTCTAAGAATTTAGGTTTTTGATTTAGGATTCTGCTGTTAGTAAGTGCGGATTCTAGTTCTTTATTAGTGAATTTTTTATCTTTGTAGTGCTTAAGTATAGCTTTTTTGTCGTCTAAGTTAAGATTCTCTATCCTTAAAAAACTAGGCTCTACTAGATAATTAAAATTTACATTAAGATTATTTTTTTTGGCATAGGCAAATATGTTAGGCATATCAAATATATTATAAAGTTGTACAGTGACAGATAGATTGTTGATAAAGTTAGAGGCAGCCTGTAAATTAGTATCAAATTTTTTAAAATTAAAGCCATGTCTTATATACTCACCAACTTCTCCAACACCGTCAAAACTCGCGTAGATGTCTATTTTTGAAAATTTATCAAAGTAATCTAAATAGTTTACTCCTTTGTAAGAAAGCACAGAAAGATTAGTAGTAAGTATTAAATAAATATTTCTATATAAGTCATACTTGTCAAGTTGTTGTAAAAAATATAAAAATTCATTAGTTATCAAAGGCTCTCCGCCCATCATTCTTAAGTATAACTTCTGTTTTTTTGCAACATTTATAATCCAATCAATAGTAGAAAGGTCAGTATCCGTAGGAACATCATACCAATTTAGTATATCACAAGCTTTTTTATCTAGCGCCCATGCAGAAGAGTCTTCGGGATTACACATTCTGCATTTAAAATTACATTTATTGGATAGAGAAATAGATATTGTTTGTAGGTCTTTGCCTTTAAGTTTATTATCTATCTGCCGAACTGAGCGCACACCTTGATCTTCAGCTTCCCAACAAGCAGAGCAAGAAGCAGGTCTTCTGTTAGCTAGAAATTCTCTCTTAAGTTGTTTTAATTCTTTAGAATCTCTATAAGTATCAATACTACCTTTATATAGTTTATAGTTTACACAACAAGGTCCAAAGGTATCAAAATGTGAGTAAAGTTCTACCCAAGGTTTAAAACAAAAATTAGCTGGCATAGGACTCATAATAAGTTCGCTCTGCCCATAAAGAAAGATGACATAGAAAAAGATGAGATAGAGTTAGGAACAATCCAAGTGCATTTTGCAAGTGTGAACATCTCTGCAACTGCAAGTTGCATACCTCCGAGAGAGTTTCTATCAGGGCTTTCAGAGCCTACTTTTATCCTGTTAGATAAAGTAGTAAAGTTTTGAATTACTTTGTCTTGTGGAAATAATTTAACAAGCTCATTCTTTTTATACTGTGTGTCACCACAAATAAAAACTTTAGGATATCCTAAGTCTTTATGTATCTTTTGAACTCTATCAAGATAGTATGATTCTGATTGCATTTGTAAATGATCTTGAAGTCTCAGGTGTAGACCTAAAGTATCTGGTGGGATATCAAGTATAAATTTATTAACTTTACTTGATGGTTTTAAAGATTTGTAAAAAGAAACTAGAGCAGTGGGTTTTTCAGCTCTATTGTAAGAAGACTGTAAAAAGTCGTGCATTTTTGTTTTTATAGACATCATAGAATTAAGTCTATCTGCAAATAGTCTATAAGTTTTTTCATCACAAGACTGCGTATTTAAAATAGGAGCAGAAAACAAATCATTCCACTCTGCATTGCACTCGTAATTTACGTGCCACCCAACAGAGGGTGCTTGTGTTGTAAGATGTGCTACTGCTAATGCTAATAGTCTATTTCCTAACCCTCTTCCTGGGATAATAGTTGTTGCTCTATCCATTTATATGTCGCTTCTAGTCCGTGAACAATATTAGTTGCTGGGTACCAACCTGTATGAAATTGTATTAAATCATTATGAGAGTTCCTAGCATTAACCCCTATTGGTCCATCAACGTATGTCTTTCTCATTTTATTTTTCATACCTTTAAACTCAATAAACTTATCTACAAGTTGATTAATAGATATAGCTTCATTAGAGCCTATATTTAAAGGTTGATCGTAGTCACAGCGCATTACTCTTATTGTTGCATCTACACAGTCATCAATGTATAGAAATGATCGGACTTGATCTCCTGTACCAAAAATTTCAACCTCTGTGTCTGCTTGTATAACTTTTCGTGCCAATGCAGCTACACTCTTTGCTCTTTTGCCTTCATAATCACATTCAGGTCCGTACACATTATGGTATCTTCCTATACGTACTTCCATTCCTCTATTCCTAGCTGCTGCTAAATATAGTCTTTCGCTAGTTAGTTTTTCCCACCCATAGTCTGAGTCAGGGTAGGCAGGATAAGCTGAGCCTTCTCTTGTGTCAATGTGATGTTTACTCATTTGGTTATTTTGATTGTATACACAAGCACTAGAGGAATAAAAAACTCTTTTAATTTTCTTATTCTTGAGTACCCAGTTTATGCAGTGCATAGTTATTTGCAGGGAATTGAGTAGTATTTTAGAGTCGTTATCTTTAACAAATACATACTCTGCACCGCCCATATCTGCAGCTAAATGATACACCTCGTCATAGTCTGTATCTAGCTTTAACCAAGTAGATGGTTTAACAAGGTCGCCAAGAATAACATTATAATCATGCTCTTCATCTAACCACCAACCTAAGTCTGCAATATGAACTTCATTGCCTTCATTTTTTAATCGTCTTGCTAAATGATGACCAATAAATCCACCACCGCCTAATATTAAACATTTCATTGTGTTGCCTTTACAATAGGAGTACTACTCCAACTATCTATATAGTCTTTAGTGCTAGGTTCTCCAAAAACCCTAGTCAATTTTATCTTGCGTAACATACCGTCTTTGACCTCGTATGATACAAACTCTTGTCTGATTAGCCCTTCTCTAGGCTCGTCAAATCTATTATCACCATTCATTAGGAATCCTTTTTGCTTGTAGTGTTTCTCCTGCAAAGTCTGCCTCTGCTTGTATATAATCGTAAAAGCCTTTAACGGCTACTTCTTTAAATTTTGCCTCAATATCAAAATCTGCAAATTGAAGCATAGGAACGTGTCTACTCATATGATCTTCGTCCCAAAATATTTCTGAGTGCGCGTTGCACTTCATCCAATAGCTAATGTTTTCTGGCGGAAAAGACTGGGAGACATGGAACAGCGGGCGTATGCCCTTCCAACTCTTGACAGCTTCTTTGAATAGATCCGACGTAACGGTGATGTGGTCAACTTCACGGACTTTTCTGTTGATGTATTTGCCTTCAACCTTAACTCGTTCCGTCTCAACCATTCTATGGCAGTCATAGTGGTGTGTGTCGAGGGTGCAGCGGATAGGGACCCGTTGGGCAAGTTCAAGTGTGTGAACGATGTCATACCCGTTGGGTTTATCTTCGTTCTCGACTGATAAGCATTTTTGTGCATAGTCGGATAAGTATGGGAAATTGGTCGCGAATCGTTTAATCCCAGCATCATGTGTTCCTCCATATAGACCTTGTAGATGAATATTCATAGAAAATTCTTCGGGTGGTAACTTCATCATACTACCATAAAGTGCGTGATACTCCAAATCTTTAATTGAATTTTCAACAACGTTAGCTTTATCGGAAGCTAATACTGTATACTGACCTGGGTGAACACTTAAACGAACTTCATGCTCTATAGCGTGTTTACCTGCTTCAAGTAGTAATTCAGATATTTCTTCCCAGATTTCTTCGTACCACGGTTGTGTAAAATCAAGAGTATAGCAAGGAAAAAGCTCTGATGAGATACGCCAGGCTCTAAGATTTTTAGGTTGTGTAGGAAAATGATCGCGAACAACTGCTAAGAGCTGCTTGCAATTATGTATTGCTTTGCCTTGTACGCGTTCCTTACCGCCTTCTTTCAGAGCATAAGTTTTTGTCGTAGTACCAAAGTTGTATTTCTTAGCTTGTGCTTTGTCATGAAACTGACAGCATTGTGAAATGCGCCAGTCAAAAGATGATTGGTTGAAATATTCCATATAAACTCCATTGATTTGTTATATTATAACTTAGAAGTTAATTCTAGTCCAGAAAAAATCAACTGTATATCGATCTGTTTCTTCCCATGATCCAAAACTGTGCCACGTAAGGTTATCAACAGGAGCAAAAACTATTGCTCTGTTAGGTTTCCAAGCGATAACTTTTTGAAACTCCTTATATTTATCATAAATAAAAGTGCCAACATTATGAGATGGAGAAATATAGGTTGTGCAAGAGAACACCTTTTCGGGGTGTTCATCATGTATGCCAAATAATTTTGGCACATTAGTAATTTTAAGGGTATTAGTAGGAATTAAATGATCTGAGTATCTATGATTAGGGAACACCCCTTTTAAGAAGCTAACAGGTAGTTTTCTTTTAAAATATTCTAACAAAATATCATCTTCTATTTTAGATAAGGATATTCCATTTTCTTCTTGATGTGCGTTTTTTCTATACTTATTGATTAGTGTTTTTCTGTCAAGCACATACTCCCAGGTCTCTTTATCATAAAAATTATCAATTATGATATGTGGCCAAGGAGTTACCATATGCTTATAAGGATAATCAATTAACACTACTTCTTCCTAAGTGCATCAGCTCCAAAAAATGCAGATACTAATACTGCAATAGACGCAAAATACGTTGGAGCGATATCAGCAATTAAATCTGCTGCTTTATCTAGTCCAAGTAATGATGTTACAAATATACCAAGCGGATAAAGTAATAATCCAATCAAAGAAAACCACGCCATTTTACGAATTGCGTCGCGTTGAGCATCATTATCTTCAAGTTCTTTTCTTTTAAACTCTAAGTACATTTTATGTTCTTCATCAGTAACCTTTCCGTCACCATTAGTATCAGCTGGGTGATATGTTTTTGTTTCTTCTGCCATTATTTTTTCCCTTCGGATTCCACATACCACTGAATTTCAGAATTTGTACTGGATTTATTGATTATTTTTTCTTGAACTGTATTAGGCTTATTATCCTCAATAGCAGCTGTGTTAATTTGCTCCCAAAATATTTTAGCAAATAACGATCCTAAAAATGACTCTAACATATTAAAAATCTATCTCTCTACCATCTTTTTCCCAAGTATTAAAACGAGTCCTGATAGTTGCTTTCTGCTCGTTTGACAGAGTCGTCCCTTTCGAGTAATCTAAGACGAGTTTCGATACTGTCGAGTCGTTTGGCGAGTTGGGGGAATTTTGCCATTTGTTTTTGTTCGTCTGTGGCGATTTTAATTCCGTATCTTTTTGCCGCCCAAGTATAGAGCGAATCCATTTTAGCATAAAACCATACTCCTAACTTTGTATCTCTAAACCAAGATTCTGTCGCTGAACCAATAATAGCGCCCGCTATTGCTTTTACTAAGAAAAACCACATCATACTTTCCTTTTCATACTATCAAACCTACTTAATTTATTACCAACAGTAGTAGTGGTAGTAGTGCTTAATTTTTTATTATAAAATGAGTGCATTCTCATATGCTCATCTTTCATTCTTTTTATGTCCATATCACATTTATATAAAAAATCATTACACTTGTCGTATTGAATACACACATATACAAGTATCCATAAAAGCACAGAACAAGCTACAATAACTGCTATAAGCATTTTACATACCTAACCATTTGTTTACTTCAAATACTTCGATTAACATAAAACTAAATAAGAGTAATAGTATACTCCATACGATAAGTTTACCACTAAAGTTAGTAGCCGCCATCTTTATTGCAATGAGTTCATTACCTAAAAAACGTAGAGCTAATTCAAATTCATTGTGTTCGTCTTTAATTACGATTCCGTTTTTCTTTTCTTCTGTCATTGATTCCTCATACATTTACAATCTATACCGCCACAACTACCTTTAATTGGTTTAAATAATAAACCAAAAGAAATACCTGAAGCTATAAAAGCCATGAATACAAATAATGTTAATAAAAATGTTTCCATTAATCGCACCAACCTTCTTTTTTGCCTCCGTCATACGGCCTAGCAAGTTGTTCATTAATTATCATATCTGCATATAAATATCCATCTAAATATACATTTGATAATATTCTACCACCATATTTATCCCATTTCAAATCTGAAAATTTGATATTTCTTGCCTCTCTGAACACTTTGTTTGCAAAAGTTCTGGCCTTCAACCCTAACTCTTTCTCTTTTTCGCACTCAGCACCTCGTATCTCAGGGGTGTCTATACCTAAAATTCTTACACTCATCTTCTGTAAGGGTTTTGGTAGAACAGACATAGTAACATAGCAAGTATCTCCATCATAACAAACTTTATCCCTATACTCTCTTAATTCTAAGATTGCTGGAGCCGATAAAGCATAGTTGTAGATACTAAAAAGAATCATAAAGATTCCTGTTAAGTGTGTTAGTAAAAATGTTTTCTTCATGTTATTTTCCTGTCATATTTTTCATAATATTTTGGTGATGATGGACACATAGAGCATATTTGTTCAGGTTTCTTATGTGTTGCAAAAAATTCATCAAGCTCATCATCGTTATCTAAGCTAGCTGGGGTATAGTCTAGATAAGGCTTCCAGTACTTAGAACTAAGTTGATTAGTCTTTTTAAGTGCAAAAGGTAAATAAGCAATAGGTGCGCACTTATATAGTTTTCCATCTAATGCTTGTACGTTAGGACAAGTACAATGTTTATAACTAGATTTTATATCATCTGAAAGATGAGGATATATTTTACCTTCGTGTTCCAGATAAGTCTTCTGCCACCGAAGCGGGTCGTATATGGTAACCTGTTTTAAAGATTTCCATTTTTTGAAAGTGTTATATAAATTTGTTTTTAGTGTGATATATAGTTTAGATTTTTTAGTTGGATGAAATGTGATGTTTAATCTGAATTGATAATCATTTAAAAGCTTTCTAATGTATAAATTTTTATTTAATAGAAGTCCGTTTGTGTACAAAACTAATAATTTTAAATTAAAATTATTCTTTTGAAGAATTTTTAAAGCAGATTTAAATACTTCTTTGAAGTTCTTTTTATATAAAGGCTCACCACCTAGTATAGAAAGTTGTTTTGTTATTCTTATTTTTTGTGTAACTTTATCTAAATCACTAAGAAAATTTTTATCTTGTCTTTCAATATCCTCCGTTAAGTCACTAAAATGATTGCAACCTGCACAGGCCAAATTGCAAGAATGGTGTATGTGTATATCAACTATATCAGTAGAATATCTCATTGATGTACAGGAGTTCTTGAAGGATCTACTTTTGCAGGTTTACAAGTAGCCTTATAAAACCTTAGTTTACCTTCTGGGCCGCCTGGCACCCCTGCCTGATTGTTTATTCTATAAGCAAAGTACTTACAGTCATCAATGTTTCTAAAGTAGCTAGTATCTACTTGCTGGACTCCTAAGTAAGTTACTAGTGCGAATACAAGTGTCATTCGGATTTCTTTTCTAAATCTTTAAATCTTGGTCTTTCTCTTTGACTAAGTTGTTTTCGAAACGTGTGTTGTGCTGCTTGTTTATTTTTACAGTTTGCAATTAAAATTCTAATTGCCTTATAGCCATCTCCTATAAATAAGACCTTATCTTTATAATAAAGATGTGCTCTAGTTGCCTGGTTTAAGTCTAAAACAAAATCTTCAAGTTTATATATCATTTTTTAATCGAGTTTAAACTATCTATTACGTCATCTATACTTGGCTCTTTACCCCAAGGATTATAAACACATTTATATGATGATGGACAATTATCTTCATACATCAATGTAAAAGTTTTATTACCGCCCTGATAAATACACGCTTGTCTACCTGTTGATCGTGATTTTATTCTCTTCATTAATCTACAAGTAGTATACTTTTTTTCTTCTATGTCACCTCTATGTATTTTTTGTTGTCTTGTGTAGTCTTTTTTAGTTCCTATTGTCTTAGCTCCGCTGTATAATTCACTAGGTATTGCAATAAGACTTAGTACTAAAGCATAAATTAAAACCATAAAGAGGGGTGTCCAAACGCTTGTACAGCTAGTACCCCAAAGAACCATATAACTCCGCCTAAACCACAAACAAGTATAATTATTCCGATTGCATTAAGAATTTCTCTACGACGCTCTTGTTGTTCGTAAATCATTCTTTGTCTATCTTTTCTTATTTTGCCTTGTAAGGCTACAATTTCATTCCAGGAGTTAGGGCCGTGTAACATATTAACATAAGTTTTTAACTCTTGCTCCATAGCTTCTGCTTTTTTCTTAGCAGCAAAGATGTCCATCGCTTCTTGTTCAATACTTGATCCAGCAAATATTTTCTTAAACAATGGCGGTTTTTTATTCATTTTATCGGCTTGGTTGATATCAGATACAGCACCCATCCAACGGCCCATATCGCCGTACATAGACTCTACATCACGACCAACCTCAAAGCCTTTTTTAATAACATTAAACGCAGCCGTAGCTGCAGCTATCGCAGATATAGGATCCATCGATATTCTCAACTTTCAAAGGGGTATAGTATGATTATAACTAAAATAGAAAAATCAGTCAAATTTTTGACTTCAATAAGCAGAATTTGATAAGAAATAGAGTATTAAAAATACGAGTATGTAAATAGTGTAAATAAGCATGGGGCATCTCCTATAATCATTATAGTCGATGATATAAGATTGTCAAATTTTTGACACCTACGTCAGCGTCAATAAAATGACATTGTCAATATTTTGACGCTATTTTTTGTCAGATTTTTGACTGTTATCAGTAACTGATTTTTCATAGTATATGATAACTTCTTGTTGTTGTTCTATATATCTTTTAATCTGCTCAAAGTTTAGTGCTAAGGCTTTAAAAGAGGCAGGGTTCATAGCATAAACAACAAAATTACCCTGTTCTTTTTTGATTCTTTCCATAACAGAATCTAAATTCTTCTCAGTAATAACAATTATTTCTGCGTTTTTCATCTGTATGGGTTTAGGTCTAGGAACCACAGCTATAGTAGGTTTTATAACCTTTTCAACAGTAACTACTTCTTTTTCAGGTTTCCAGCTACAGTTACTTAGTGTTAGTAACAGAGTCAATAGACTTAAAAATTGTGTTGACTTGTTCATTTATTTTCTTCTCTACTGCGTTAGGATCAGCTAAACTATTTTTTACTATATCTGTTTTAGCTAATAAATCAGCAATCTTTCTATTATTCTGCTCTGCTTTTGACAGTTTTGCATTTAAATCATTAGTTAGTTCCATTTGCTTCTTCATATTATTTTGAAGTGCTTCTATAGTTGCATCTTTTGCTTTTACTGCAACCTCTAGCTTGGCATTATTATCTCGTAAAGTAGCCATTCTTTGCATCGTGTCATTATACATATAATAAGCACCGTAACCAATTCCACCTAAGATAGTTAGTACAAATAGTAAAATATATAAACGTGCCATTAAAATTCTCTCTATGATGGGTGACCGGAGCCACCCATAGTATTATTTAGGTATTGAAGCGTCGATTCCATCAACATATTTACTCATACCTAGTAGTTCTCCAATAGAATATTTTCCTCCAAAAGGATCAAATGTTCCATCGGTTATATTTTTTTCAAGTTGTGCTGCAAGAGCGGCAATGTGAGGAGGCATATTAGTATATGGTGCCATCTCTACCATTCCACTCTTCATATCACCCCATGTATCGCTTTTTTTCCAACTTCCATCAATAACTGCTTGAACTCTCGCAATATAATAAGGATTCCAATTATCGATAATAGCTGTAAGTTGTGCTTTTGGAGCAAACTGAATCATATTGCTTGCTTGACCAAAGGCAAAAACTCCAGCCGACTCAGCAGCTTGTAGAGCCGCAGGACTATCAGTATGCTGAGTAATTATGTCAGCTCCCTCAGCTATGAGAACTTTAGCTGCGTCACCTTCTTTTACAGGATCGTACCAAGTGTTTACCCATACAACGTCTATATCAAAGTCAGGATTTACACTGGTAGCTCCTAAATAGAAAGCATTAATACCTCTAATTACCTCAGGAATAGGAAAAGAACCTATATAACCAGCTTTACCAGCTTTACTCATATGACCAGCAATAACACCTTGTATATATCTTCCTTGATAGAATTTAGAAGAGTATACAGACATATTATCATTAGTCTTATAACCTGTTGCATGTTCAAACTTTATATTTGGAAACTCTTTTGCAACTTTAAGCATTGGTTCCATGTAGCCAAACGAAGTAGCAAAAATAATATCTACACCTTCTTTAGCCATAGCTCTAATTGCTCGTTCAGAGTCAGGACCGTACTTTACACTCTCCATGTAAGTAGTTTCTACTTTATCGCCAAAATGTTTTTCAACAGCAAGACGACCTTTATCATGCATATATGTCCAACCGTGATCTCCAACTGGCCCAACGTATATAAATCCAACTTTTATTTTATCTGCAAAGGCTGGAAAAGCAGAAGCTAGTACAAAAAGACTAACTATTAGTAGTTTTTTTAACATTAATACCTCTTATGCTAATGCGCGCATCCTAGTTACTAATCTATCAGCGCGTTTGGTTACTTGTTGATACCATCTAGAATCTACCATTTCGTCAGCGGCAGCATTCCAATCTCTAGCGTCAACTCCTCTTTTCATGCCTTTAAACTTACTTA
>MDSV01100986.1_pt1 | contig 11561 bp, 15 predicted proteins | sample 810851 | NCBI WGS metagenome assembly MDSV01 (sample SAMN05326640, study PRJNA326480) | marine metagenome | isolation source: seawater | place: Atlantic Ocean: North East | collected 2012 | reverse complement strand
TAGTGTATATCTAAATGACAGTTCATTTCATCGGAGTTGGGCCAGGTGCAGAAGATCTTTTAACTATTAGAGGTAAGAAACTGATTAATAAAAGTCCTATTTGTATGTATGCAGGTTCCCTAATTTCAAAAAAAATATTAAACTTTTGTCCTAAAGATGCAGTTATAAAAAATACTGCCTACATGAATTTAGAACAAATATTAGGTGAATTTAAAAAGGCAGAAAAAAAAAAGTTAGATATTTCAAGGCTTCATTCTGGAGATTTATCTATATGGTCAGCTATGGGAGAACAAATTAGAATATTGGAAAGAGAAAATATATCTTACACCGTTACACCTGGCGTTCCTAGTTTTGCTGCAGCCTCTGCAGTTATAGGTAAAGAATTGACTTTACCTGGCATTAGCCAGTCGTTAATCCTTACTAGAACTAAAGGGAGGGCTTCACCAATGCCTGAATCTGAAGAGATTGAAGAAATGGCTAAAACTGGCTCAACAATGGCCATACATTTATCTATTCAAAATCTTGATTATTTAGTAAAAAAACTTATACCCTATTATGGTGAGAATTGCCCTGTAAGTGTTCTTTATAAAGTGAGTCTACCTGAGCAAAAAATATATACTGGAACTTTAAATAACATAGAGTGTTTAATCCCAAGATCTATAAAAAGAACAGCATTAATTATTGTGGGGAAAGTATTAGAATCTAATGACTTTATTGATAGCAGTTTATATTCTAAACATTATCAAAGAAGGTTTAAAAAAAAAACTACTGATGAATAAAATGATTGACGTTCCAGGTTTAACTATTTCCGCTCCAAGTTCTGGTTCCGGAAAAACAACATTTACATTAGGTTTACTTAGAGTATTTAAAAATAGGGGGCTTAAAGTTCAACCGTATAAAAATGGACCTGATTATATTGATCCAACTTTTCATGAATTTGCATCTGGAAGACAGTCCTACAATCTCGATACTTGGGGAATGAATGAGGGAATGATTAAAAATAATATTCATATTGCTCGAAGTGCCGACCTGATAATAAATGAAGGATCTATGGGTTTGTACGATGGAGTTTCATATAAAGGGGCAATGGGTTATGGATCAACCGCTGAAATTGCAAAAAAGTTTGGATGGCCAATAATTTTAGTTATAGATACTTCTGGTCAAGCTCAATCTGCTGGTGCAACTGCTATGGGTTTTGTAAAATATCAAAATATCCCTTTTGGGGGAGTTATTTTAAATAATGTAGCTAGTTTGCGTCACGAAAGACTTGTAAAAATAGGAATGAAAAACTCTGGAGTACGAGTCCTCGGAAGCCTGCCGAGGCAAAAAGAAATTTCGATGCCTGAGAGGCATTTAGGACTTGTGCAAGTGAATGAGCAGGAGAAATTAGAAGAAAAAATAGAGACATTCGCAAATTTAGTTGAAAATAATACGGAGGTGTTAGAAATATATAAATTAGCAAGAAACAGAAGTTTTCCTATAAAAAAAAATAAGCAGTCAAAACCTCCTGGTCAGAGAATTGCTGTAGCAAAAGATGAAGCTTTTTCTTTTATATACCCTCATGTTATTAATGAGTGGAAGGAACAGGGTGCAGAAATAATTAACTTTTCTCCATTAAATAATGAATCTCCTGAAAAAAATGCAGATTTTATTTGGTTTCCTGGAGGATATCCAGAATTGCATCTTAAAAAAATTTCAAATGCTCACAACACAAAAAATAGTTTAAAGAAACTTTCCAAAAAAGTAAGAATCCATGGTGAATGTGGCGGATATATGGTACTAGGTAAAGGGATAGTTGATCAAAAAGGAAGATTTCATGAAATGTTTGGTTTATTGGGGCTCGTTACGTCATTTGAAAAAAAAAAACTTCACCTGGGTTATAGATTAGCTAAACCTAAATACAGTATTATTAATAAATCAAAAAGTCTAAGAGGGCACGAATTTCATTATTCAACTATCCTAGAACAGCCAGATAATGAACTATACGAGGTCTTTGACGCAAATAACATTAAAGTTAATGAGACAGGTTCTTTTAGAAATAAAGTTAGCGGAACTTTCTTTCATTATTTAAGTGAGTGTAAATAATGAAGGGTTTTGTTAGTTTTGTCAGTTCAGGACCAGGAGACCCAGATTTACTGACTATTAAAGCTTTAAAGAGAATAAAATCTGCTAATGTGATATTGTATGATGACCTTTCCTCTGGTTCAATCTTAGATTTAGTTGACAAAAAAACAGACCTCATAAGTGTTGGAAAAAGAGCAGGATATAAATCTCCTAAACAAGACGAGGTGTCAAAACTTTTAGTAGAATATGCTAAGAGTGGAAATAAAGTAGTAAGATTAAAATCAGGAGATTGTAGTATTTTTGGAAGACTTGAGGAAGAAATATTGGCGCTCAAAAAAGCAAATATAGAGTATGAAATTATTCCTGGTGTATCTTCAATTTTTGCAGCGATGGCAGAGGCAGGAATTCCACTGACAAGAAGAAAAGAGTCTAGGAAAGTACAATTTATAACTGGTCACGATCTAGATGGAAACTTCCCAAAAGATTTAAAAAATAAAAGCTTATCTGATAAAAATACTACTACAGTAGTTTTTATGGCTAAAAAAAATTATTCTGTTTTATTAAATTTTTTAATTTGCGAGGGCTTATCAAAATCTACTCCGGCAATAGTTGCAGTATCTGTTTCTAAGGCAAATCAAAAAATTTATAAAACGACTATAGAAAAAGCTCAAGACTATTTAATGAATGAAAATGTAAAAAGTTCTCCAACGCTAATTGTTTATGGGCCACTAGATATTTCTTCAATAAAATACGATGAGAATTAATGATAAAATTTTTTTTAATAGGTATGGGCACAGGTAATCCTGAACATTTGACTATAGAGGGAATTAAAACCTTAAAAAAAATGGATTTAATTTTATTACCTAAGAAAAATAACCAGAAAAAAGAATTGTTAAATATTAGAAAGCATATATGTAAAACAATAATAGTAAAAAAAACTATTATTAAAGAATATAATATTCCAAGTAGAACACAAAAAAAAAGTTATAAGGAGTCAGTCAATATTTGGCATCAAAAAATATCAGAAAATATTTTAAAAATAATAAAAAAAAATCATTCAGAAAAAAATAAATTAGGATTTTTGATTTGGGGTGACCCAGCTCTATACGATAGTACTTTGAGGATTATTTCTAATTTGAAAATAAAATATAAATTAAAAATCATATCTGGTATCAGTTCAATACAAGCATTAACCTCTGCTCATTCAATAAGTTTAAACGAAATTGGTGAGTCTGTGTTAGTCACAACTGGAAGAAAATTAAAAGGAGAAATGTTTAAAAATAGTAAGAGTGTTTTGGTATTTTTAGATGGTGAATATTCATTTAAGTTTTTAGATTTAAAACATTACTATATATGGTGGGGAGCATATTTAGGTATGAAGAAACAAATATTGATCAAAGGTAGATTGAGTGAAGTATATAAAAAAATAATTTCTAGAAAAAAAAAAGCTCAAACTGTAAATGGTTGGATAATGGATACATATTTATTAAAAAAAATTGATTAAATTAGCAATGTAAGCATTAAAAGACCGGCGACTTCACCAATTTGCTGACTTGCTCCACAAATATCTCCAGTTTGACCTCTAAATATCATCGAAATAATTGCAAATAAGATCAAACAAATAATAAACATAAATATAAGAATAATTAAGCCACTTTTATAAATAAAGGGAAGTAGTATTAAAATTGGCAATAATCCAGCAAGTAAAGTAAAATTTTTTTCTACTCTGTATCCTTTACCTAAACCATTTTTTTTGAGAGGTTTTAAAAATCTCAGAAAAAATAGCATATTATATCTACTTACCATTGCAATTAATATCAAATGTAAATAGGAGTTAAGTTCTGGAGTTAATTGTGAGATAGCAAGAAATTTAATAATAAAAGTTATTATCAGTGCCAACACACCAAAAACACCGATTCTACTATCGCTCATTATGTCTAACTTACTTTGTAAATTTTTTCCAACAAACATTCCATCAGCTAAATCTGCAAGACCATCTTCATGTAATGCACCACTTAGGAAAATATTACTGACTAAAAAAAAAATAGAGGCCATATATTCATTGAACCCAATTTTCAATGTAAAATGAAATATTACTAATGATATTAAACATATCACCAATCCACATAGTGAAAAAGCCCAGCAAGAGTCTCCGATAGATTTTTTATTTATGATGATTCTTCCCACAGGGATCCTAGTTAGTAAAGATAGACAAACTAAAAGATCATTTCGCACTTTATTAATTAATTGAATTTGAAACTCCAGAATTCTTAAACGTACCCATTTGATTATGACATGCCAGTGCTGATTTTAAAATATTTAATGCTAGTACTGCACCAGAACCCTCACCTAAACGCATATCAAGATTAAGGAGAGCACGTTTTCCAATATATTCTAACATTAATTTATGACCTTTTTCAGCACTACAATGTCCGAAAATGCAATGATCGATAGCATTCTTATTTATAAAGAAAAGTGGTAAAATCGAAGCTGAACATATAAAACCATCAACAACAACTGGTATCTTCATTAATCTCGCCTGAATTGTAGCACCTAATATTGCAACCTGCTCTCTTCCTCCAATACATCTTAGAATTTCCAAAGGTTTTTTTTTTTTATTTAAATCAACACCTTTTTTTACAATCGAAATTTTATGATTAATTATATCATTATTTTGTGAAGTTCCTTGTCCAACCCATTTAGATATTGTACCTCCAATTAAAGTTGAAATAATTGCTGATGCAATAGTTGTATTCCCAATACCCATTTCTCCCAATGCAACAACATCGGTATTTTTTTTGATTGAATTAAACCCAATATTAAAAGAATCGAAGAATTCTTTATCTGACATTGCGGGTTCTTTTGTAAAGTCCTTAGTTGGGTTATCTAGATCAATATCGATGACTTCTAGATCAGCCCCTGCCACTGAAGAAATTTGATTGATTGCCGCTTTACCATTTCTAAAATTTTGAACCATTTGAGCCGTAACTTCTTGAGGAAAAGAGTTTACTGATTGATCACATATTCCGTGGTTACCAGCAAATACTATTGTTTGCATAGATCTAATTTTTGGTCTAATAACACCTCTCCAGCCACAGAAAAAGATAGCTAAGTCTTCTAAAACACCTAACGAATTTTTTGGCTTTAGTAGTTCATTCTGAAGCTTAATAGCTTTTCTTTTTATTTCTTTATTTTGAACGGGTAAAGTATTTATAATACTTAATATTTCTGTGTATGATTTTATTTTTTTCAATTTTATCCCTTTATCTTTGTTGGAATACCACAAACAACAAAATAAACCTGATCACAAACTGAGGCAAGAATTTGATTTGTAATTCCGGAAGCATCTTGAAATTCTCTTGATAATTTATTCATTGATATAATTCCTGAGCCAACCTCATTAGTTACCAATATTAAAGGTTGCTTATAGGTTGATATAAATTTAGATAATTTTTGAACTTCAACTTTCCAATTTTTTTTCTCATAAAAAATATTATTTAACCAAATGGTAATACAATCAATTAGTACAGGCGATTTTTTATCAATCTTTTTCAATGTATCAATTAAATTTATTTCTGCCTCAAATTCATACCATGAGTTTTCCCTTCTTTTTTTGTGAATTATTATTCTATTATTGATCTCCTCATCAATATTTTTTGCAGTCGCAATATATGACGGTTTTTTACCAAAAGATAAAGATAATTTTTCAGCAAAAATACTTTTTCCAGATCGACTTCCACCAGTTATTAATATATTTCTATTCATAAAAAAAATTATAATATACTATTTTTAAATAACTTGTGTATAATAAATTTTTAATTAACCCTTAATAATCAATCGAATATGTTTACTTTATTTTTTTTAGTTATTGTACTGATTCTTCCAAAAATTGTGTTTGCTCATCATCCTCTCAATGGTGTAATGATGGAAAATTTTAATGATGGTTTTCTCTCAGGTATTGGACATCCTATTTTAGGTTTGGATCATCTTTTATTTATTATTGGAGTTGGTCTAATCTCCTTTTTATCCAAAAGATTCTTAAACTTTTCATTCACATTCATTAGTGGAACTATTTTAGGCCTGGTGTCAATGATTTGTGGTCTTTACTTACCCTTCTATGAAATTATGATCTCCTTTACCTTATTATTACTAGGTTACTTGATTCTAGCTAGAAAACAGATTCGATATTATGGTTTATTATTTACATTATTTGGTGTGTTTCATGGTTGGGCTTACGGAGCAATATTTTCTAATGATATAAAATTAAATATTGATGTTTTATTTGGATATTCATTAGGCTTGTTATTCACACAATTAACTATTGTAATTTTGGGTTTCAAACTTTTTAGCTATTTAAATCGCTTCAAATCAAATAATTTTTCTGTGGTTCCAGTTTTTAGTGGAATCATTATGGGCGTTGCTAGTGTAAGTTTATTTGAAATTTTTGAAAGTAGTATACTTTATATATTTAACTAGGATTAATGAAAAAAATTGGTTTAAAAAACGAAATAGTATTTTTAAGACATTCTAAAATAATTGAAGAAGATAAACTTTTTGGGATTAAAGATGCAGCAGCTTCAAAAATCAGTGTAAAAAAAAAACCTTCCTTAAAAATTATCTCAGAGGTTTAGATAATCACTTTGTTAGTCCATCTTTAAGATGTATACAAACTCAAAAAATGATTTGGCCTGAAAAGAAATTTGAGATAAATAAAAAACTGATTGAGCAAAATTTTGGAGATTGGGAAGGTCAATCATATTCAGATATTCCCGACATTGGATTTTTAAAAAACTATAACCTATTCAATTTTAAGCCCCCAAAAGGTGAAAGTCACAAAGAGCTTTATGAAAGAGTAAGGTCCGCTATATTATGTATTGCAAAAAAATCTCGAAATAAAAGCTCTCTAGTTATTGCGCATGCGGGAACAATAAGATCTGTAATTGGCCTAACATTAAAACCACACTGGGATTGTTTAAACTACAATATTAAGAACTTATCAATCACAAGAATTAAGTATCAGCAAGATGGTAATTTTTTTCTAGTAAATAACGATTCTAATAAAATGTAGATTTATGGATAATACATATATTTTGTTATCAGGGCTATTATTAGAATTTTTTTTTGATTGGCCAAAATTTTTATATAAAAAAATAAAACATCCTATTGTCTGGATAGGAAGTTTAATTAATTTTTTTGATTATCTATTCAATAATTCATCTTACTCATATAATATGAGAAAATTTCTTGGTTTTTTAACTCTATTCCTATGTATATTCATAAATTTATTTTTTATTTTAATACTGTCCTATCTTGTAAAATATCAAATTTGTCTTGATGTAATTTATATAATTATTGTGTGGAGTATGCTCTCTTCAAGATCTTTGTACACACATATTAAAAAAGTTGAGAATCAATTAAAAAGAAATAATTTAGCTGAAGCAAGAGATTCTCTTTCACATATTGTGGGGAGAGATACAAAAAAAATGAGAAAAAAAGCAATTATTAGATCTACTTTAGAGAGCCTGTCAGAAAATACCTCCGACGGAATAATAGCACCTATTTTTTGGTATTTTATACTAGGTTTACCTGGTTTAATAACTTATAAAACAGTTAATACTCTCGATTCTATGATTGGATATAAGTCTAAGAAGTACCTTGAATTTGGTTTTGCCTCAGCTAAAATTGATGATCTCTTTAACTTTTTTCCCTCAAGATTAACTGGATTAATTTTCGCCATATTATCAAACAAACCATTTACGGCTTTAAACGTAATGATCAGAGATGCCTCGAAAATGAGTTCTCCCAATGCCGGTTGGCCTGAGGCTGCGTTTGCTGGTGCTCTTTCAATTAGACTTGGGGGTCCAAAGTTTTACTTTGGCATAAAAAATAAAGATCAATGGCTAAATCCGGAGTGTAAAGATCCAGATGAAAAAAAATTAAATGAAGGTATTAAACTTTACATAAAATTTATTTTTTTAATAATTTTTTTTCTTTTAATATTAATATTATTTAAATTAAACTAAAATCTATGTCAGAACACGGTGGTGATTTAGATAAGGCAATACAGTTTTATGGTGGTAAAAAATCTCAGTGGATCGATTTATCGACTGGTATAAACCCTAATCCCTACCCTATTCCAAAACTAAGGATTACGGATTGGCAGAAATTACCAACTTTAGATGAAATAGAAAGTTTAGAATTTTTAATAAAATCAAAATTTAAAACTTCCTTAGAAATTGCTCTTGTATCCGGAGCGCAAACAGCCATAAACTTCCTTCCATTTTTATTAAAAAAAAGAAGCGTAAACATTTTAGTTCCAACATATAATGAATATCAGTTATGCTTTCAAGATGCTGGGTGGAATGTAAGATTAAATAAAGAATTCAATCAACTTTTTAACTCCGAAGTTGTAATAATAGTTAATCCGAATAATCCAGACGGAAAAACTCATAAAATAAAAGATCTTATAAATTTATCAAAAAGTGTTGATATGTTAATTGTAGATGAAAGTTTTATAGATTTATCGGAAAATAAATCAATAATCAGTGAAATAGATTCTGATATCAAAAATATAATAGTAATTAGATCTTTTGGTAAATTTTTTGGTTTAGCGGGTATGAGACTTGGATTTATTCTTTCGAACCCAAAAATTAATAAAAAATTTAAAAGAAATTTAGGTCCTTGGCCTGTTTCAAAAATGTCTATAAAAATCGCTAAAAAAGCAATCCAGGATAAAATCTGGATCAGAAAAACTAGTATTTATCTCAATAATTGGAGTATATTATTAGATCAACTAATGGAGGTCATAAACTGGAAAATAATTGGTGGAACTAATCTATTTAGACTTTATTCTACTCCAAATTCTGATTTAGCACAAAAATACCTTGCAGAAAGTTATATTTGGTCTCGTAAGTTTTCATATTCTAAACAATGGCTGAGACTGGGAATACCGTGTATTGAAGGTTTTAAAAGATTAAAAATAAAAGTAGAAAGCCTAAAGGTTTAATAATTTTTGCACTTGAATATTTTTACTAATTAAATCAGAAAATTCATCTAAGGCTGAATCTAAATTTTTATCATAATTATAATTAGATTCTACTCCGAAAATTTTTTTAAGAAAAAAAGAACGAAATTGGTTATTCTTAAACATACCGTGGACATAACTGCCCATTACTAGGCCATCTTTAGAAATCGCACCTTCATACCTTCCTTTAATTTTTGAAAAAGGTTTTTTACAATCTGGGCCAACAGTTTCTCCTAAATGGATTTCAAAACCATCAAACATAAAACCTGATTCTAAATGACAGGCTGAGACTTTTATGGTTTTTTTTTTTCTTTGCATATATGTAGAAACGTTTAGAAAACCCAAACCCATAATTTTTTTTTGTTTACTTTCAATACTATTTGGGTCATTAACCTCTTTTCCTAAGATTTGAAAACCTGCACAAATGCCTAAAATAGGCTTGCCTTTTTTTAAATGTCTTTTCAAGTCTAGATCCCAATTATTTTCTTTAATAAAAATAATGTCATCAATTGTCGATTTACTTCCTGGTATAATCACAAAATCTGCGTCGTTTGGTATTTTCTCTCCAGATTTTAACATTTTAACAGTGATCCCTGGTTCCTGTGCAAGAGGATCTAAATCATCAAAATTTGATATTCTTGAAAGTTGTAAGCATATTATTTTGTAACTTTTTTTTTTTGTTTTAAATTTAATATCAAAGGAATCTTCTGCTGGGAATCTGTCACATTTGTCGAAGTAAGGTAGTACTCCGTAACCATTCCATTGAGTTTTCTTACAAATAAAATCATAACCTTCTTTAAATAACGAATAATTTCCTCTAAATTTATTTATTATAAAACCTACGACTAATTTTCTATCTTGGATAGATAATACTTCTTTTGTGCCCACTATTTGTGCTATTACCCCACCTCTATCTATATCACCTATTATTATGACAGGAATTTTCGCTTTTGTGGCAAAACCCATATTTGCAATATCGTCTTTTCTAAGATTAATTTCTGCCGGACTGCCCGCTCCCTCAACTAGTACAAGATCATACTTTTTCTTTAATCTCAAAAAACTTTGATAAGCTACTTCTAGTATTTCTTTTTTATAAAATTTATAATCAATTGCATCAATTGTTCTAAAAACTTTCCCATTTAAAATTATTTGACACATTGAATTACTTTCTGGTTTCAAGAGAACTGGATTCATATCACTGTGGGGTTCAATCCCACAAGAAAATGCCTGAAAAGCCTGAGATCTTCCTATTTCTCCATTATCAATTGTTACAAAAGAATTATTTGACATATTTTGAGGTTTAAACGGAGCTACTGATATTTTTTTTTTCCTAGCTAAACGACATAATCCAGCTACAAAAATACTTTTCCCAACATTTGAACCTGTACCCTGAAACATTATTGCCTTCATTAAATTACCTAAAATTCGATACCTGGCTGAGCTTTGATACCTTTTTTGAACGGATGCTTTAATAATTTCATTTCCGTAACTAAGTCTGCGACACCAATGAGCTTTTTATTGGCTGATCTTCCGGTAAGAACAACATGAGTAAAATATGGTTTATTGTCCATTAAAAAATTTATAACATCATCAATATTTAGGTAACCATACTTTAAAGCAATATTTATTTCATCAAGCAAAATAAATTTAATTTTTGTATCTAAGATTAACTCCTTGGCTTTCAACCAACCTTTTTGTGCAGATTTGATATCAGTTTCTCTATTTTGTGTATCCCAAGTAAAGCCATCTCCTGAAACAAAAAAAGAACATTCTCTGAAGAACTTTTTTTTTAATAATTTTTTTTCACCAGTCTGCCAATTTCCTTTTATAAACTGAACTACAGCACAAGGAATATTATGTGCTATACATCTCATTATCATTCCAAACCCAGAGGAGGACTTTCCTTTTCCATTCCCAGTATTAACTATAATCAGACCTTTTTTTTCTGTCTTATTTTTCATAATAGAATTTCTAATGGCCTTTATCTTAACCATTTTTTCTTTATGAATCTTATTTATATCTTTAAAAGCCATAGTATATTTTAATCAAAATTTATTTTTAATAAATAAATTAATTAATTTAAAATAGCATTTCATTAAAAACTAAGGTGTTAGTCCTCATAAAATATTTTTGCAGATAATTTTATTAAATTCAAATAAATATATTATGTTATATAAAAAACGTAAAAAAAACACAATAAAACTAAATTTATTAATTTATAAAGAGTTTAAAACTTTAAATATAAAGTTTATAACGCAAAGTTTTTATAGCTATATATTGAAAACTGGAGTAAATAGTTTTTATAAACAATTTTTCTTAATTGAAAACAATATTTTAAATAAAAAAGAACATATCTATAAAAATAATAATTAGTCTAATATAATGTATATATTAATTTATTTACTCTTTAATTTATGAAGAAAAAAATAACAGAAATTATAGAATATTTATCACTGTTAATTTTTTACTACTT
>MDSV01066325.1_pt1 | contig 11562 bp, 9 predicted proteins | sample 810851 | NCBI WGS metagenome assembly MDSV01 (sample SAMN05326640, study PRJNA326480) | marine metagenome | isolation source: seawater | place: Atlantic Ocean: North East | collected 2012 | reverse complement strand
GCGCTGCTGAACGAGGCGATCCGCGCCGTCACCGAAAAGACCGCCGACCAGTTCCACAAGGATATCGCGGCCCTCGGCGTGCTGCCGCCAACCGTCGAGCCGCGCGCCACCGACCATATCGACGGCATGGTGGCGATGATCCAGACGCTATTGGACAAGGGCAATGCCTATGTCGCGGAGGGACCGGAAGGCAAGGAGGTGCTGTTCGACGTGCCGTCCATGCCTGACTACGGCAGGCTGTCGCGCCGCAATCTTGAGGATCAGCAAGCCGGCGCCCGCATCGCCGTCGAAAGCCACAAGAAGAGCCCCGCCGATTTCGTATTGTGGAAGGAAAGCGCTGGCGATGAACCCGGCTGGGAGGGCCGGTTTACGGTCGACGGCCAGTCAATCGCGATCCACGGCCGCCCCGGCTGGCATATCGAATGCTCGGTGATGTCGGAAAAGCATCTCGGCGAGACCTTCGACATCCACGGCGGCGGCCTCGACCTGATCTTTCCCCACCACGAAAACGAAATCGCCCAGTCCTGCTGCGCCCACGGCAACCACGTGATGGCGAACGTCTGGATGCATAACGGCTTCGTGCAGGTCGAGGGGCGGAAGATGGCGAAGTCCGAAGGGAATTTCGTGACGATCCACGATTTGCTGGAGACCGACAAGTTCGGCGGCCGGAAATGGCCCGGGGAGGTACTGCGGCTGGCAATGCTGATGACGCATTATCGGGAACCGATCGATTTTTCTGTGAATCGGCTGGAGGAGGCGGAGAACATTCTGGTGAAGCTTCGCCGGAAAACCGAAGGTGCCGCCGCCGGAGAAATCACCTCGCCGTTCCGGCAGGCCATCGAAGACGATCTCAACACGCCAGACTTCATCGGTCATATGCTGGGTGCCGGAGTATCGCCGTCGTCGCTGGCAGCCGCGGGCGACCTTCTGGGACTTGATCTGCGGCCGATACAGACTGATTTCGATGTCCAGTCCTGCGTTAATCAGCGCCTCGCCTTCATCCGCGACAAGAACTGGGCCGAAGCTGACCGTATCCGCGATGAACTCGCCTCTCAGGGAATCCAGCTAAAGGATTCAAAAGACAAGGAAACCGGCGAACGCATCACCACTTGGGAGGTGAAGCGGTGAACACCGAGCGCGCTGTATTACTCCAAACAATCTCCCCCCTTGAGGGGGAGATGTCGCGAAAGCGACAGAGAGGGGTATCGGGCATAATCCGCAAACACCGTGCCCTCGGAGAGGGTTCACCCCTCTCTGCCCCTGTCGGGGCATCTCCCCCTCAAGGGGGGAGATTGGGGGTTGCGGACGCTTCGGTTTGCATGAAGACGCCCGGTTCGCGGGATCTGACTTTATGGAATGGAAACAGGCGAACGCATCACCACGTGGGAGGTGAAGCGGTGAATACTGAGCGCGCCGTATTGCTCCAGACAATCTCCCCCCTTGAGGGGGAGATGTCGCGAAAGCGACAGAGAGGGGTATGGGCATGAGCCGCAAACACCGTGCTCTCGGAGAGGGTTCACCCCTCTCTGCCCCTGTCGGGGCATCTCCCCCTCAAGGGGGGAGATTGGGGGTTGCTGACGTCCACAGTAATAGATTAGCCTGCGTTTTTGGCGGCCGACCTGAAAATACTATTGGCCACATAGCAGAAGAGCCGCACTCTTACCCTCGCAAGGAAATCGAGGGGAACATTAACATGCCGCATCATGCCGTCTCAAAAAGCTTGCGGGCCAACGCACGCCGAATGCGCAAAGACATGACGGATGCGGAACTGAAGCTCTGGAACGAACTTCGCGCCAAACGGTTGATGGACCTCGCGTTCCGCAGGCAGATGCCGATTGACCGCTACATCGCCGATTTCGCTTGCCCCGATCACAAGCTGATCATCGAGGTCGATGGCTCGCAGCATGGCGAAAGGCTTGCAGAAGATGCAGCGCGCACGGCCCGCCTCGCCGCGCTCGGTTGGACCGTCCTCCGCGTTTGGAACGACGACGTGATCCGCGATATCGACGCGGTCTGCACCCATATTCTCGGAACCATCGGGAGGCATGAGTCATGACGGAACCCGGCTTCTCCGGCGGCTGTCAGTGCGGCGCCGTGCGCTACCGAGTCGAGGGCGCGCTTTCCTCGCCGCATCTCTGCCACTGTCGCATGTGCCAGAAGGCGGCGGGGAATTATTTCATGCCGCTGGCGAGCGCGGACAACGAGGTGTTTTCGCTGACGCGCGGCGCGCCGCGGTGGTTCTTTTCTTCCGAATTCGTCAAGCGCGGCTTTTGCGAGCAATGCGGCACGCCGCTGTTCTTCATGACCGAGGGCGGCGACCACATCTCGGTGACGCTTGGCAGTCTTGATGATCCCTCCGCAATTGTTCCGGCAACGCAGGATGGCGTCGAGGGGCGTGTGCCGTTCTTCCACGCCCTGCCCGCCCTTCCCGAGCGGCCCACCGACCGATCCGACCTTCCCGGCGGAACCGCAGGCGTGGCCGGCAGCAGCCGGCAGCATCCCGATCATGACACCGACCATTGGCCGAAGGAGCGTGACCATGAGCGATGAACGCAGTTTTTCCGGCGGTTGCCAGTGCGGCGCGGTGCGGTTTTGCGCAAGCCATCTCGGGAGACCGTCAATCTGCCACTGCCGGATGTGCCAAAAGGCGTTCGGCAATTTCTTCAGCGCGCTGGTGACCGCCGATTTCGCCCATCTGGTATGGACGCGCGGCAAGCCGAGCCTGTTCCGCTCCTCGAAAGGCTTCCTGCGCGGGTTCTGCGAAAAATGCGGCACGCCGTTAACATATCAGTTTCCGGGTGGCATCGAGCTTGCGATCGGCGCATTTGACGAGCCGGAGCATTTCGAGCCGGAGATCCAGGTCAATCACGACTGCCGCCTGCCGTGGATCGACACGTTGTTCGAAAAACCCGGACGCCCGCAGACGGTGGAGGAAAGCGAGATCGTCTCGCGCCAGCACCCCGACCACGACACGGACCAATGGCCGCCCGAAGACGGCCCGGACGCATAACAGACCCATAAGAATGGCCGCGAAGGCCCTAGGGATGGAGACCCGACAATGTCAGACCGCGAACGCATCTACCTGTTCGACACAACCTTGCGCGATGGCCAGCAGACGCCGGGCGTCGATTTCTCGGTCGAGGACAAGATTGCGATTGCCAATATGCTCGACCATTTCGGCATCGATTATGTCGAGGGCGGCTATCCCGGCGCAAACCCCACCGATACCGCCTTCTTCTCCAAGCGGCGCACCGGCCGGGCGAAGATGACGGCCTTCGGCATGACCAAGCGCGCCGGCGTCTCGGCATCGAACGATCCAGGCCTCGCGGCTTTGATCAGTGCTGCGGGCGACGCGGTCTGTCTGGTCGCGAAAAGCTGGGACTATCACGTCAAGGTCGCGCTCGGCATCTCCAACGAGGACAATCTCGATTGCATCGCGGAAAGCATCGCCGCCGTGGCGGCCTCCGGCAAGGAAGCGCTGCTCGATTGCGAACACTTCTTCGACGGCTACAAGGCCAACCCCGCCTATGCGCTCGCTTGTGCCAAGGCCGCTTATGATGCCGGCGCGCGCTGGGTGGTGCTGTGCGACACCAATGGCGGCACCCAACCGGACGAGATCGCGGAAATCGTGACCGCCGTGATCGCGGGCGGAATCCCGGGCGAAAACCTCGGCATCCATGCCCATAATGACACCGGACAGGCGGTCGCCAATTCGCTCGTCGCCGTCAACGCCGGCGTGCGCCAGGTGCAGGGCACGCTGAACGGCATCGGCGAGCGCTGCGGCAATGCCAATATCATCACGCTCGCCGCCACGCTGGCGCTGAAGGAGCGCTATAGCAGCCGGTTCGAACTCGGCATCGACGCCGAAGGACTGACCGAAATCTCCGCCCTTTCCCACGGCTTCGATGAGCTGCTGAACCGCGCGCCCGATCCGCAGCTTCCCTATGTCGGCGCCTCGGCTTTCGCCACCAAGGCCGGCATTCACGCCTCCGCGCTGCTGAAAGACCCGAAGACCTATGAGCATGTCGACCCGGCAGCCGTCGGCAACAGCCGCCGGGTGATGGTGTCCGATCAGGGCGGAAAATCGAATTTCATCAACGAACTCAATCGCCTCGGCATTTCCGTTGCCAAAAACGATCCGCGCCTCGACAAGCTGATTTCGATCGTGAAGGAGCGCGAGGCCATGGGCTATGCCTATGAGGCCGCCGATGCCAGTTTCGAGCTTCTGGCGCTGCGCGAACTCGGCAGCGTGCCGGAGTTCTTCCGCGTCGACAGTTTCCGGGTGATGGTCGAACGGCGTTTCGACAGCCACGGGCGGGTGAAGACGGTATCCGAAGCCGTGGTCAAGCTCGAGATCGACGGCCGCAGGGTGATGTCGGTGTCGGAGGGCGACGGCCCGGTCAACGCGCTGGACAAGGCGTTCCGCAAGGACCTCGGCAAGTTCCAGGGCGAGATCGCCGACCTCAAGCTTGCCGACTACAAGGTGCGCATCCTCAATGGCGGCACGGAGGCGATCACCCGCGTGCTGATCGAGAGCGTCGACGATGACGGTGTCAGGTGGTGGACGGTCGGCGTTTCCGAAAACATTATCGACGCCTCGTTCCAGGCGCTGATGGATTCGATCACCTTCAAGCTGATGAAAAACCGCAAGCTCGCCGGCCGCGCGGCCGCGGAATAGGCGGTCGGTTCAATTCATTTGATGGTTTGATCGCAAGTTTCGTGTGGCGGCGGCGCTGGCGAAGGTCTATTGCGTTTGGTCAAAAGACTTCAAGGAAACACCATGTCCGCCGAAATCACAGCCGCCCACGAAGCGCCGGCGCCGCAGGGCGATACCACCAAGGGTTTCGTCCTCGCCTTCATCGTCTTCATGATGTGGGGCGTGCTGCCGCTTTACATGAAGCTCGTCATCGACCTTCCGACAGACGAAATTCTGGCGCACCGGATCGTCTGGTCGCTGCCGTTTGCCGGTGCGATGGTCGCCTATTCCGGCCAGTCGCGCACCGTCACCGGCGTCCTGCGCAAGCCGAAGATGATGGGGCTTGTGGTGCTGTGCAGCCTGTTCATCACGCTCAACTGGGGCACCTATATCTATGCGGTCAGCACCGCCCAGACGGTGGACGCGGCCCTCGGCTATTTCATCAACCCGCTGTTTTCGATCGCGCTCGCGGCGCTGATCCTCCGGGAAAAGCTCGGGCGCGGGCAGATGGTCGCCGTCGCCCTCGCCTTCGCGGCGGTGGTCATCCTGACTGTGGAACTCGGCCGCCTGCCCCTGGTCGCCCTGGCGCTACCGCTCAGTTTCGGGCTCTATGCCTTTCTGCACAAGGTCATGCCGGTCGAGGGCACCACCGCCTTTACATTGGAGGCGCTGGTGCTGAGCGGCCCGGCGCTCGGCTACATCATCTACCTGGAAGCGACAGGCGCCGGGCATTTCCTGCGCTCGCCGGTCACGGCGCTGCTGTTGATCGGTTGCGGCGCGGTCACCGCCATTCCTCTGCTGATCTATGCGAACGCGACCAAGCTGCTGCGTCTGTCGACCATCGGCATCATGCAGTATATCGCGCCGAGCGTGATCTTCCTGATCGCCGTGCTGATCTTCCGCGAGCCGCTGGAGCCCGCGAAACTCGCCGCCTTCGCGCTGATCTGGGTGGCGCTGGTGATCTATACCGCGCCCATGGTCAGGCGCAGACGCAGGGCATCCGCGCCAGCGGAATAACGCGGTTCACATCTTGCCGATAATCCGGGCGTCGCCGTCGTCGTCGGCCGTCTCCGCCCAGCCGGCCTCGATCGCCGGGATCATGTCCTCGACATTGGCGATGAGCTGCGGGCGCACCTGATGGCTGGTGTGGAGGAAGCCCTCCTTCAGCATGTGATCGAGCAGCTCGATCATCGGCTGCCAGAAACCGCCGATATCGCCGAGGATCATCGGCTTGGTATGACGGCCAAGCTGCGCCCAGGTCATGATCTCGACGATCTCTTCAAGCGTGCCGATCCCGCCGGGCAGTGCCACGAAGGCGTCCGCCCGTTCGAACATGGTATGCTTGCGCACATGCATATCCGGCGTGATCATGAGCTCGTCGAGCGCCTCGAGCTGGTCTCGGGTCGCCTCCATGTCGACGAGGAACTCGGGAATGATGCCGAGCACGTGGCCGCCGTTTTCCAGAACGCCCTCGGCGACGGCGCCCATGATGCCCTTGGTTCCGCCGCCATAGACGAGGCCGTAGCCGGCGGCGGCTATCGCCGCGCCAAGCGCCTTGCCGGCGCGCATATATTCCGGCGCCGCGCCCGGCCTGGAGCCGCAATAGACGCAGATGCTGCGAATCGGTTTGTCTTGTTTTTTCATGACGTCAATCAATCCCATTAGGCCGCGACAGGTCAAGTTCATTGCATTTCGAACACAATCGCAGATTTACCCTGTTCACGCTTTGCCGAGACAGCCAATGAACTCTTGTATATATCCGGCACTATGGCTAGCGTTTTCAGCCAATTGGCGTCGTCGCCTCTTCGGAGCTCTGAATGAAAAATAACCGGACCGGTATTGTCATCGCCGTCATCCTGCTCGTTCTCCTTGCAGCGGGCCTCTATTATTTTACCCGCGAGGATGGTGGCGAGACCGGCAGCAGCACGGAAGGCACCGCGCCGCAGACCGAGCAGAGCGAGCCCGCGGACGCATCCGGCGAGAGCGCGAGCAGCCCGGACAGCGACAGCGACGCCAACGAAGAGCAGCAGCAGACGGGCCTGCGGATTCCCACCTTTGACGTGCTGCGCGTGGAACCCGACGGCACGGCCGTGATCGCAGGCGCCGCCGAACCGCTTGGCGTGCTTGACGTCAAGGAGGGCGATACCGTGGTCGCCTCCTCCAGTGTTGGCGATTCCGGCGATTTCGTCGCCATCATCGAGACCCCGCTGACGCCCGGCGATCACCTCATCTATCTCGACGTCACCATGCCCGATGGGCGCACCGCCCGTTCGCTGCAGACCGCGACGATCTCGATCCCCGAGACCCCGGATGGCGATCTGCTGGCCCTGATCACCGAACCCGGCAAGGCTTCCGAAATCATCGCCGCGCCGGATGGCGAGGAAGACGCACCCAAAGGCACGGTGATCGCGCGCGCGCCAGGTTCGTCAGGGCAGCAGGAGAACGGCGAACAGCCGTCCGCCCAGCAGAATCGCGACGGCGGCACGGCCTCGGACAACACAAACGCGACGGGCGGAACCGCAGAGCGAACCAGCGCCAATGAGCAGACACAGGGTGGGTCCGGCACGGATAACGCCAGCGATCAGGGGGAGACCCAGCTTCAGACGGTTACGGTCGAGACCGACGCGGAAACGACGGGCCGGAATGACGGCCAGGGCGAGGTCGTGGCGCTTGTCAGCATCAAGGCTGTCGAAATCGAGGGTAACCGCCTGTTCGTGGCCGGAAGCGGCGCGCCGGACGCCACCATTCGCGGCTATATCGACGACGCGCTCATCGGCGACGCCGAGGTCAACGTCGAGGGCAATTACGTCCTCGATGCGGAGATCGACGTTTCGGTGGGCCTGCACACGATCCGCGTCGATATGCTTGACGCGGATGGCGGGGTCGTCGCCCGCGCCGTCGTGCCCTTCGACCGCCCGCCCGGCGATCAGGTGGCGGCGGTTTCCGGCGCACCCGCAACCAGCGGTGAACAGCAGCAGGATGGCACGCAGACCTTCACCCAGCCGCAGCTTGAAAGCAGCGACAATGCCGTCATCATCCGCCGCGGCGACAATCTGTGGCGCATCTCGCGGCGCATGTATGGACGCGGCGTGCGCTACACGACGATCTACCTCGCCAACGAACCCCAGATCGTCAATCCCGACCTGATCCTGCCCGGCCAGGTCTTCTCCGTGCCCAAGGAGCCGCTGCCGATCGGGGAAGCCGAAACGATCCACCGCCGCCTGCTGGAGGGCATGCCGATCGGTCCGGAATACCATCTGCCGGCGGGCGACCAGTAGCTGCATAAAACGCGGTCCAAAAAACGGCGACGGTGAAATTCGTTTCGGCCCGCTGCCATTGCAATATCCGCGCGGCGACCTTATGTCGCGGGTAAAGCGGCGCCCCGCGGGGCGCCTTTTGTTTTGAAAATTCTTCTATTTCGGCTCGGCCTTCCGGTCTTGAGCGCGGGGACAAGCATGGCAGATCGCGGCAAAACCGTGTCAGCGGATTCATCCAATCCGCTTCAGACAATCATCAATCTATGGCCGTATATCTGGCCGGAAAGTCGCCCGGACCTGAAGCGACGCGTGGTGCTCGCCACGATCGCGTTGGTGGTCGCCAAGCTTATCCTTCTGCTGGTCCCCTACTCCTTCAAATGGACGACCAATGCGCTGACCGGCGAGCTGGAGATCAACACCATCCTGCCCGCCGTCCTGTTCGGGGCGGTCACGCTGGTGCTGTTCTACAATCTGGCTCGCATCGGCCAGCTTGGCTTCAACCAGTTGCGCGATGCGCTGTTCGCCAGCGTCGGCCAATATGCCGTGCGCCGGCTTGCCCACCGCGTTTTCGTGCACATGCACCAGCTTGCTTTGCGCTTTCACCTGTCGCGCAAGACCGGCGGGCTGTCGCGGATCATCGAGCGCGGCACCAAGGGCATCGAGACGATCGTGCGGTTCACGATCCTTGCCACGCTTCCGACCGTGCTTGAATTCATCCTGGTCGCGATCATCTTCTGGTGGGGTTACGGCTTCGATTATCTGGCGATCACCGCCGTCACGGTCGTGCTCTATGTCTGGTTCACCATCAAGGCCAGCGACTGGCGCATCGCCATCCGCCGCGAAATGAACGATAGCGACAACGACGCCAATACCAAGGCCGTCGACTCGCTTTTGAACTACGAGACCGTCAAATATTTCGGCAATGAGAAGATGGAAGCGCACCGCTTCGATACCTCCATGGCCGTCTACGAGAACGCGGCGACCCGTATCTGGACCTCGCTCGGCTGGCTCAACTTCGGCCAGGGCATCATCTTCGGCATCGGCATGACGATCATGATGGTGCTGTCCGCGATCGCGGTCAAAAACGGCACCCAGACCATCGGCGATTTCGTGTTCGTGAATGCGATGCTGATCCAGCTCGCGATCCCGCTTAATTTCATCGGCTCGGTCTATCGCGAAATCCGCCAGGGCCTGACCGATATCGAGCAGATGTTCGACCTCCTCGAGGAAGATCTTGAAATCACCGACAAGCCCGATGCCCCGGACCTGCAGATCCGCCAGGGCGCGATCGCCTTCAAGGACGTGCATTTTTCCTATGACCCCGCCCGCCCGATCCTCAAAGGCGTGTCGTTCGAGGTGCCGGCCGGCAAGACAGTGGCGATCGTCGGCCCGACGGGCGCCGGCAAGTCGACGATCTCGCGCCTGCTGTTCCGCTTCTACGACGTTAACGAGGGCGCGATCACCATCGACGGGCAGGATTTGCGCGAAGTGCGCCAGGCAAGCCTGCGCGAGGCGATCGGCATGGTGCCGCAGGATACCGTGCTGTTCAACGACACGATCGCCTACAATATCCGCTATGGACGCACCTCGGCGACCGACGAGGAGGTCAACGCCGCCGCCGAACTCGCCCAGGTCGGCGATTTCATCCGGCAGCTGCCGGAAGGCTTCGAGACCCAGGTCGGCGAGCGCGGCCTGAAGCTTTCGGGCGGCGAGAAACAGCGCGTGGCCATCGCCCGCACCATTCTCAAGGCCCCGCCGATCCTGGTGCTAGACGAGGCGACCTCCGCCCTCGACACCCATACCGAACGCGAAATCCAGGCAGCGCTCGATGTGGTTTCCAAGAACCGCACGACGCTGGTGATCGCCCACCGGCTTTCCACGGTGATCGGCGCCGACGAGATCATCGTGCTCAAGCGCGGCGAGATCGCCGAACGCGGCACCCATGATGCGCTGATCGCCGCGAACGGGCTTTACGCCCAGATGTGGGAGCGCCAGCGCGAGGCGACCCTTGCCGAGGAGCAGTTGCGCAAGGTGCGCGAAAGCGACGATATGGGCGTGATCATGCGGCTCGACCCCGCCAACTGACAAGACCGCCGTAAAACCGACGCACGGCCGTGTTCCCAAGGCCGCGCGCAGCCTGTAATGTGGCCCTTCAGAACCCGGGCAACCAAGCGAGGACCAATGACCATTATCGATTCCATCCGGCATTCGATGGCGCCGATCCACAAGGAAGGCTATCGCTTTGTCGCGATTTTCCTGGTGGCGACCCTGATCCTTGGATGGATTGCCCAGCCGCTGTTCTGGATCGGCCTGATCGCCACGCTCTGGTGCGCCTATTTCTTCCGCGATCCCGACCGGATGGTGCCCCAGGACGACAATCTCGTGATCAGCCCGGCCGATGGCCGCGTCTCGGCGATCGGCGAGGAAGTTCCGCCGGCCGAAATGGGCCTCGGCGCCGAGCCGATGCTGCGTATCTGCGTTTTCATGAACGTGTTCGACTGCCATGTGAACCGCGCGCCAATGGCCGGCCGCATCACCGGCATTCACTACCGGCCCGGCAAGTTCCTCAACGCCGAACTCGACAAGGCCAGCGAAGACAATGAACGCAATGGCCTGGTGATCGAAACCGCCCATGGGTCGATCGGCGTCGTGCAGATCGCGGGCCTCGTCGCCCGCCGAATCGTCTGCTTCTCCGAGAACGGCGACGTGCTCGATGCCGGCGAACGTTTCGGCCTGATCCGCTTCGGTTCGCGGCTCGACGTCTACCTGCCGACCACCGCCACGCCGCGCGTTGCCGTCGGGCAGCTCGCGACGGCCGGTGAAACCGTGCTGGCGGGTTTCGGCGGTTTTGATCTTCCGACCGTCGGACGGAAAATCTGATGGATGAAGGCAGCCAGGAGCGTGCACTGGAACCCCGCGTAAAGCCCACGGGCGACAAATCCGGCCGGGGACCGCGCCTGCGCGAAATACCGCTTCGGCTCATCATTCCCAATCTGGTGACCGTGCTCGCGATCTGCGCCGGGCTTTCGGGCATCAGGATGGCGATTGATGGCCAGTTCCCGAAGGCCGTGGCGATGCTGCTGATCGCAGCCTTTCTGGATGGCGTCGACGGCAGGCTGGCGCGACTCCTGAAAGCCTCTTCCAAATTCGGCGAGCAGATGGATTCGCTCGCCGATGTCGTCAATTTCGGCATCGCGCCGGCGCTGGTCGCCTATACCTATCTGCTGAATGACGGCGGTACGCTCGGCTGGATCGCGGCACTGACCTATGCGATCGCCGCGGCGCTGCGCCTCGCCCGCTTCAACGTCATGGCCGATCGCAAGCGCAAGGCGAGCTGGCAGGGCGAGTATTTCGTCGGCGTCCCCGCGCCGCTTGGCGCCATCATCGTGCTGTTGCCGGTCTATCTCGGCTTTCTCGGCATGGAACTTGGCCGCGGCGTGGCGCTGGCATCGGCCGCCTATACCGTCCTCATCGGCTTCCTGCTGATCAGCCGCCTGCCGGTCTGGTCCGGCAAGAGCCTCGGCTTCACCGTAAGGCGCGATTTCGCGCTGCCGATGATGCTGGTCGCCGTGCTCTCGGTCGCGCTGCTGTTCGCCTATACCTGGCACG
>MDSV01229556.1_pt1 | contig 11563 bp, 7 predicted proteins | sample 810851 | NCBI WGS metagenome assembly MDSV01 (sample SAMN05326640, study PRJNA326480) | marine metagenome | isolation source: seawater | place: Atlantic Ocean: North East | collected 2012 | reverse complement strand
TCGTTTATGCAGGCAGATGACGATCACCAATGTGGATGAGATAATTGCATTGATTGCTCTTTACCGCCCAGGTCCAATGGATTGGATACCTGATTATATTAAGGGAAAAGAAGATCCATCCACTATTAAATTCCCCCATCCCCTCTTAGAGCAGGTCTGTGAAGAGACCTATGGAGTTATGGTCTATCAGGAACAGGTTATGGAGGCGGCCCGTCGGGTGGCCGGTTATTCTCTTGGTGGCGCGGATATTTTGCGTCGTGCGATGGGTAAGAAAAAGCCGGAAGAGATGGCAAAACAGAGAGAAATATTTGTTAAGGGAGCCAAGGATACCAACGATATTCCTGAAAAAAAAGCGAATGAAATTTTTAGTATTTTGGAAAAGTTTGCTGGGTATGGATTTAATAAATCACATTCAGCTGCATATGGAATAATCAGTTATCAGACCGGATATTTAAAAGCGAATTTTCCAGTTCATTTTATGGCAGGTGTGCTTTCATGCGAATTAGGAAATTCGGATAAATTATCCCACTTTATTGGCGAATGTTCGGAGATGGGCATTATGGTTCTCGGTCCAGATGTCAACGAATCGGGTGAAAATTTTACCCCTGTTGAAAGTTTTGATGACAAACCTGATTCTATACGCTTTGGCTTGGCAGCAGTGAAAGGGGTTGGAGATGGACCATCTGCAGTAATTGTTAATGAACGGAAAAATGGTTCTTACACATCTTTTTCTGATCTTGTTGAGCGTGTGGATGGAAAGGCAGTTAATAAACGAGTTTTGGAGAATTTAATTAAAGCGGGTGGATTTGATTCTGTTGAGAAAAGTCGTGCCTCATTATTAGCAGATCTTGATCGTGCTATGGGAGAGGCACAGTTAAGAAGAAAGGACCGGGAGGCTGGGCAAGTAAACTTATTTGATATGATGGGAGAAGAGGGTGGTGAACAGCAAGATGGAGGGGGTGGTTTTTCTCCAATGACGGATGGTCCAGAAGTTGAACCGATGGACGAACTGGAAAAGTTAAGATATGAAAAAGAACTACTTGGGTTTTTTCTTTCTGGACATCCGGTCGATACTCTTGGTGGTTTAGGTGCCTTATTGAATGATGTTACATCCGAAGAGATTGAAAAGTTGGAAGGTCGTCGATCTTTTCGCTTATGTGGTGTATTATCTGATATTGAGCGAAGGTATACCAAGAAGGATGCGAAGCCATGGGCTCGTTTTACCTTAATGGCAAAAGAGAAAGATTTTTCAATACCTATGTTTACTGAGGCTTATGATCAGTTTGGTGTGCATTTGGATGATGGAAGGATTGTAGTTGTCGAGGGGGTTGCATCGAGAAAAGATGATGAAACTCGTTTGAGTGTTACCAGTCTTAAACCAATAGAAAGTGCTATTTCGCAACTTGCCGAAGAAGTGACATGGCTCATTGATCCTGATGATTCAGAGTGTGAACAATTCACACGTGAAATATTCGAACTCGGGGATCGTGGGGAAGGAAGCACACTTATTCGTTTGGCATTTGCAAGGAATGGAGAAGATAGTGGATTGGTAGTAGAAACAGACAGTCGTTTTTGTATGCGTTTTTCGTCAAAAACATTTAAGGATTGGAGGTCGCGTAGTCCAGTTCGTGGAGCAAGAATAAAGGTTCGATTGCCAGAGCCACCCGCTGAAAGAAAGTTTGCTAGAAAGAAATTCTAATTCATCTTACGACTTGACCTAAAATCATACTTGCTTAATGTTTTGTATTTTAAATATGAGCATTGAAATAAAACTTCGCAAAGGTGAACCCATGGATCGTGCAATTCGACGCTTGAAAAAGCGACTCGATCGTGAAGGAACTATTCGTGATGTGCGTGAAAAACGCTACTTCTTAAAACGTTCCGATAAGAAAAGGGAAGCACGTAAAGTTGCTGCATTTACTCAAATGCTACGTACTAGGTACGAAAAAATGTAGTGAGTTATAACCCTTTTGGGTTTAGATGAAGACTTCTTTACAAATCTTTTTGGCTTTAAAATGTAAAGATGTCTCAATTAAAAAACATATCCAAACCTTGTCTCAGGACTAAATGGAAGTTTTTTGACAGAGAAAAATCGTCTTCTTTTGAGTATTTCAATCTTTGTGAAGAATTAATTGCAGTAGGTGAGTTTCTTCTTGCTCACGATGTTGCAAAAACTGGATTAAACTACCACAAGAACGATAAGAAACTCTGCCAACGGGCAGCCCATGCTTTATGCAAAGCTGGTTCTCCGAAAACGGCTTCAAGGATGTTGGAGCAACTTGTTGCAGGAGGGGACTGCGGAGTTGAAACTCATAGCCTACTTGCCAGTGCATACAAAGATTTATGGGAAGACTCAACCGATCAAGATTCTAAAAAGAAATATGCAGAATTAGCGATTGCCCGTTACGGAGAAGGTTTTTTCACCAACAGCTATGACAACCTGAAGGCTAGTCAACGCAAGGAATTGGAAACTCAATATTATCCCTGTATTAATATTTCTTTTATGTATTTCTTTTCGGATGATCTTGAAGGGGCAAAGGAATATGCAGAAAAGGCTCGAAAAATTTGTGAGAAATTGAAAAGTGGAGGAAAAAATGAATATTGGGTGCAAGCAACTGAAGCGGAAGCGCTTTTGCTTTTAGGTTCAGTTAAAGAGTCCGTTGTATCTTATTTAGAAGCCGTTTCATTCCCGGATGCAAAACCTTCTTGGATTTCAAGTACTAGGAAGCAAGCATTACAGATTGCTGGAGAATATAAAGATCCCCAAATTCTTAAAAAAATCAAAACCGCATTTCCAACTCTTGGTATTGTTGCGTTTTCAGGGCATGTACTTGATCAACCTGGAGCCGATCCAAGATTTCCACCAGAAGCTGAGGGATTAGCTAAAAAAGAAATTGTCAAAGCATTGGATGACATGAATGCAAGTTGTGGTTATAGTTCTGCTGCTTGTGGTACTGATATTATTTTTCTTGAGTCCATGATTGAGAGGGGAGCTGAAACTCATATTTTTCTACCTTTTGCCAAGAAAGACTTTATTGAAATAAGTGTTAGACGTGCTGGAGGGAACTGGGTTTCCCGATTTGAGAGAGTCTTAGATTTAGCGACTTCAATTCATTATGTTACAAAAGAGGGGTATTTCGGGGATAATGCCCTTTTTTCTTTCTGTAATAATATTCTTCTTGGGTTTGCCGCTATGAGAGGCAGGGGTATGGATGAAGATCCGAAACTACTAGTCTTTTGGGATGGGAGCCCTGGATCCAAGGGAGGCACTGGTGAACTTGTTAAAGAATGGAGAAATATTTTCAATGATCCGATTATAATTGATTCAGTTAAGGTCCTGGAATCAGTTTCGGTAGGTCAAGCATATGAACCAATAAGTGGAGAAACAAAACCTGGGATCGAAGTTTTAACAAAACCTCCATTGCCCCGAAGTATAAAAACGATGCTATTTGCTGATGTCGCTGGTTTTTCTGATATTGATGATAGTAAAACTCTTTTGTTTTTGGATAAATTTTTAGGTGGTGTATCAGATGTACTTAAAAAGTTTTCTTTTGAACCGTGTTTTATAAATACATGGGGAGATTGCGTATTTGCAGTTTTTGATGAATTGGATGATGGCATAAAAGTTGCCTTGGAAGTAAGGGATTATTTTGTAAATGGAGATTGGTCGGAATTGGGACTGGTGGATGGAATCGAAATAAGAATTTCTATGCATGCAGGTCCTGTCTTTGAAAAGTTCGACCCTGTTTTAGGAAAGTCAAACTTCTTTGGAACCCATGTGAACCAAGCGGCAAGGATTGAACCTATTGTGCTACCTGGTTCCGTTTTTGTTTCCGAGACTGTTGCGGCAATGCTTTCACTTGGTTATGAAGGGTTTGATTTTGAATATGTGGGTAATATAGAACTTGCAAAGAAATTTGGAAGTTATCCTATTTACTCCCTTCAAAGAAGTGGTTACAAATACGAAAATTAGAATTTTGGAATTGTGATTGTAGATAACGAAATATCCGAACCTTTTGAATCCTACTCCGGTGAAGGTCCGTATGTTTTTGTAAGTTATGCCCATGACGATCAAGCAAAGGTTTACGCTTACATGCGTGAATTTAAAAAAGCAGGTGTTAATATTTGGTATGATGAGGGAATACCGGCTGCTAGTGAATGGGTGGAGGAAATTGCCCATGCGATTAAAAAATCATCTCTTTTGGTTGTTTTTGTTTCACCCCGTTCTGTAAATTCAAAATATGTTAAGTCAGAGGTCGGCTTTGCTTTATCCGAAGATAAATATATCCTATCGATTTATCTTGAGGATACCGATGTGCCTCCTGGGTTAGCACTCTGTTTGCAACAGTTTCAATCAATTAATCTTTCTGATAAAGATTGGATTAAGACTGCGTGTTCGACCATGTTAGAAAAATTGAATTTCTCTTTCACGGAATTAAAGGAAGATGTAGAAGAAGAATCTAACATATTGGATCCTGGAATTGAACTTTGGAAGCTATGGGAAAATGTTTGGAACACCCAGTTGGATCGAGGTACACACCGCTTTAAGCAAAATTCAGTTAGAACGACTGCAGAAATCTCTAAAGATTCACCTCTTGGAGAAGTGGATTATGATAAACCATTAACTCCTCCGCCTTCCCTTAAAATACGTAAAGCACCCGGACATGGAAAAACAAGGCACCCTTTAGCGTCTGGAGTTTCAGTAGATGCGCTGAAACCTGTTCAAGATCAGGAACAAGAAAAGTATTATGAAGATCAAGATGTAGGAACTTTTTCTTGGATTACAGGTGGGCAACTTTCTATTGTCGTACCATATGTCGATGAAACCAGAGTTGTAAAAGTTGGAGAGGGTTTTTGGCTTAGTCAACTTACTGTTACTCAAGATTTTTACACTAGAATTATGGGAAGTAATCCAAGTTACTGCGATCCCGATTACCATGACCCTGAAATCATTAATAAAATGGGTGAATTACCTGTTAATAATGTTTCTTGGTTGGATGCGGTTTCATTTTGTAAAGCAATTACGATTATGGGGAAAAACCAGGGAACACTATTGCCCGATCATGAATATAGGTTACCAACTGAAGTAGAATGGGAGTATGCATGCAGGGCTGGCACAACTACTGATTATTATTTTGGAGATAATTCAAATGAGTTACACATGCATGCGTGGTATAAAGCTAACAGTGGTAAAACATTGCATCCCGTTGGCTTAAAAAAACCGAATCCATGGAAGTTATATGATATGTATGGGAATGTTCGCGAATGGGTGAGTACTTCCTTTCAGAATGCTTTGCTTAATGATAGTGAACAGGATGAATTTCGAATTAGTCGTGGGGGAGGTTACATGAAGAGTGCCGTAGAGTGCCAGTCTTCTTCAAGATCAACAAATTCACTTACGGTCCGTTATCGAAACCTCGGATTTCGTGTTGCATTAGCAAGAGTCCCAACTACTTGATTCTATTTTGGATTTCCGTTGCTCTTTACGGGTGAAATAGCCATTAATAAACCTCTTATGAGTGAGGATAAGCAAAGCACTAAACTTAAGCATGATACTCCCTTGGATGGAAGTGACCAAGTGGCTGTTCGGCAAGCAAAGCTTGATGTTATGCGCGAAAATGGCTTCGATCCATATAGTTCAAACTGGGAACAATCGCATACATCATTACAAGCTCAAGGCCTTCTTTCCGAAGAAGATGAAGAGGGCCCGGAGGTATCGGTAGCTGGGAGAATCGTTGCGTTTCGCTTAATGGGTAAAGCGTCCTTTCTCAAAATTCTGGACAGGGATGGTAGGATTCAGTCATATGTTAGAAAAGATGAAATCGGTGATGATGAGTATACGTCCTTCAAAAAATTAGATTTAGGAGACTTTGTTGGCATCCGTGGAAAACTTTTCAGAACCAAAACTGGAGAAGTTACGGTTAGGGCGAAGGAATATCGATTGGTTTCGAAAGCACTTCGACCTTTACCAGAGAAATGGCATGGGTTAACTGATAATGAACAAATTTATCGGCAAAGATATCTCGATTTAATTGTGAACGATGACTCTCGGGAACGCTTCCGTACTCGCAGTCAAATTATTCGAGAAATTCGTGAATTCTTTTGGGATAGGGATTTTTTGGAAGTTGAAACCCCCATGTTACAGGCAGTTTCTGGAGGTGCAGCAGCCCGCCCATTTCGAACTCATTTTAATGCATTGGATTGCGATTTTAATATGAGAATTGCTTTGGAACTCCATTTAAAAAGATTACTAGTGGGTGGATTTGACCGGGTTTTTGAAGTGGGGCGTGTATTTCGTAATGAAGGTCTTTCCAGAAGGCATAATCCTGAATTTACCATGCTTGAGGCTTATCAGGCATACACTGATTATCGGGGCATGATGGAGCTGACACGATCATTGATTCAACAAGTTTCCCAGCGTGCATTAGGGACATTACAATTGGAAAGAAATGAAGGAGATACAATTGATCTTTCCGGTGAATGGCGGGAAGCTAAATATAAGGATCTAATTGTTGATGCAGTGGGCAGATCAGACTGGTTTGAATTGCCTAAATCTGGGAAGCTTGAAAAAGCGAAGGAAATGGGAATTGATATAGACCCTGAATTAGAAGACTTTGAGGTTACAAATGATGTCTTCGAAAAAGTAATTGAACACACTCTGGTGCAGCCCACTTTTGTTACTCATATCCCAAAAGAACTTTGTCCGCTCGCTAAAATTACTGAGAAAGATTCGAGTACAATTGATGTTTTTGAGCTTTGTATAAATGGCCAGGAGATTGCACCAGCTTATTCTGAGCAAAATGATCCTGCTGTTCAACGGGATGCATTTATGAAACAAGTTGGTGGGGAGACCCAAGAGTTGGATGATGATTTTCTTTTAGCTTTAGAGCATGGTATGCCGCCGGCGGGTGGCATGGGCTTAGGAATCGATCGTTTAGTCATATTTTTGACTAAGGCGTCTAATATTCGTGATACAATTCTTTTCCCGACTCTACGTCCATCATAACCTCCTACGATCAGTAAAGAAGCTCTCAACTCTTTGATTTAATGAAGACGGGAGAGGATAATGTATTGGTTATAAAACCGGTCTTTTGGAGACAGTCCGGCTTTACTGTCTTCTTGTTTGTGGTTGCGGTTTTTTTCTCAATGATTGGTTATGTCGGCGTGTTTTTTAGTTGGTTGGGTACGATTGTCTTTTTTTTGTTTGGTTTGCTTAATTTATTGGATCAAATTTTTGAATGGTCCAGATTAATAATTACCCGCGCAGGTTACTCGCACAGGGGTTGGTGGAGTAAGCAGGAATTTAAACACGAGGAAATTGAAAGATTTTCAACTGAAAATTATGCAGGTCGTTCTTTGATTATGGTTCACCTGAAAAAGAAAGCTCAAAAATTAAGGGGAATAAAAGATGAACCTATTGCATTTCCCTGTTCTTTTGGAAGACCCGTCGATGATGTGTTGCACTTACTCAAGGAAAACCATGATAAAACCCCCCGACCACTCAACTAAAGAGACTCACAATTCAAGTAGTGGTAAGCAAATGTGATTAGGTGGAGGCTTTGGGCGGGAATAATTTTTTTAAAAATCCAAATAAAGGGTGGATGTAAGCAAGACCTATAATAACCATTTGTGAAATGATGAACATCATTAGGTAATTGAATGCTTTGTCCATAAAACCGTAGGAATGAAGGCCAACCCCAAGCATGTTTGTTCCAAACCAAGACCAAGATGTGACCACATTTCCAAAAATTGCAATGCAGGCAAGACCTCGGGTTTTCGCGATCCCAGAAAAGCGGGCATGGAGAAGGAGTGCATTCCAGATTACAATCAAAAGGGCACCGTTTTCCTTGGCATCCCAACCCCAGAATCTTCCCCATGACTGATCTGCCCAAATTCCTCCAAGAATAGTTCCCACTAAACTAAATAGTAAGGAAAAGCAGGTGATTCCATAGATCATGGAATCCAATGTTTTTTTCAATTTATTTTCCGGTTTTCCAGAGATAATACATCCAATATGAAAAAATACATAAGCAATCCCAATAAAGCCGGCAAGGTAAGTAGTAGAGTATCCGATTGTGATGATTACCACATGAGTGGCTAACCAAAAGTTTGAATCCAATACGGCCCGCATCATTTCCATTGTGTCTCCCGTAGGATTTAGAGAAGAATCCAAGCTCAGGCTATGTGCTATAACCAGACTACTAAATCCGATCAGAGCACCCATCGCGGAGGCAATTCCTAACCGAATGTATTTTTCAGTACCAAGGCAGAGCAGGACAGAAGCCCATCCGATAAAGAGGGCGGAAGAATATAAGTTTGTAACCGGGGGTCGGCCTTCAATCCACATTCTTGCTGCCAAGCCAAAAGTGTGGCATACTAAGACGATAATGGTGAGGTAATATGCTGAATTACGAAGCGTTCGTACCAATTCGGAATCTCTTTTAATTGCAGGTATTAACCAGGATAGAGCTGCTACAATGAAGATGACCACATAGGCAATCGCACTACGATAGAAGGGTTCGAATCCATTAAAAGTTTTTTCAAAAGAAAGAGTGGATGCGGTTGAACCAGCCCGCTTGGTGGTTAAGTCATATAATTCATTGACCAAGCGGTTGAATTCGCTGACATTCTGGTCGCTGTATGCAAAGGCAAGGTCTTCGTATTGAAGAATAACCGGATCCACACCTTCTCTGACTTTTATGGCTTCAGCGTACTGAGTTGCAAATAAGGCCGAAGGATCAAGCTTTTGATTCTCTCTGATGTATGAAATTCTTTCCTTGAGTTCAGTTTTTTCCAATGAAAGTAATTCTCTTAATGTAAGTGCAAATCGAGCCGGGTCCATGTTTTGTTTCTCCCTTGATTCCAGGGGTTCAGATCCAACAAGGGATTCGGTCACTTTCATCCATTTTCCATCTCCTTCAGCAACTATCGGCGGGATGGGAAGAAATTCAGTCCAAAGGTTTGCTTGATTATACCGGTCAACAAAGAAAACGACTCTTGCAAATTCCTCGCTTCCTAATTGAACAACCGATGAGTTCTTAGAAAGCTCAGCAGTTAATTTTCGAAACCTGAGATATTCATCACTACGAGCACGGTCTTTTTCCGCAGAGTAAACTAAATCAGTCACACCCAGTTGCTCAAGCACTTCAGGGCGATCCGGTGTAGTTGGAGGGGATAAAGAATGTTTTAATTTTTTATAAATTAAAAGGGATCGATAAAGCTCGATGATATTTTGTTGAAAACTATCCCGAAGCTCGGTCTCAACTTCGCCTGCTTTTCTGGCAGAGGAGTCGATGTTGGACAAGAAGGGTTGAAGTTCATTGTAAGAATAGAATTTACCATTCTCGGTCAATTTTTGGTTCAGCAGACCGAGAACCTGGTCGTGATCAATCAAAAATGTTTTCAATTTATCTGCTTTCTCAGGGGCGAACAGAACTTGGGCAAGCCAATCAATTGCTTTAACCTCTACCGCGGTTTTTTCAACGCCTTCTTGTGGGATCATTACTTTCTTTATCTTTCTGAAAGCTTTTAAAGTAATTAATTCCTCTTCACTTAAGGAGTCCTTCGGTTCTTTAAGTAGGTTTATATTTTCCAATTCCTCTTTCTCCAATACTCGAAGGGCAGTGCGCTTGTTCCTTAGCACAAGTAGGATATTTCGAGCCACACTGTCTAAGGGTTTTACCCGACCCCCACGAAGCACGGGGATTTTTGAAAAAGATTCTAAGTCAAACGATTCAATTGTTTCCGGTGCGGCCGGAGTATCCGATTTGAGAAAATCGAAGAAGGAAGCCTGAGTCCATGTATTCGGCAAAAAGGAAATGTATATTCCAGTTAGGAGTATTAGAATGAAGAAAACTTTTTGGAAGTTAAACATCTTATGCGGTTGCGGTAGATTTTGAATTTTTCCTTAGAAATTTTACAAGGTGGAAACTGAACTGCCACACCATGCCAATCGAAACCAAAATACAGGCAATATAAGGAACGAGCCAACTTGGATTGTTAATGACCTGAAAGACGGAATAGTTTGCGGCATCATTCATTTGGTATTGGTAAAAAGTGAGTCCTCCGTGGCGTAAGGGGGTATTCATGTAGACCAATGCCCGACGAGTTTGATTTCCCTCTAGGTGTAGGTTGACATCGCTTTCAAAATTAAAAGGTATTTCTGTGCCTTGGTAAAATTCATTTTCTATATCGAGCAGTTCAATAGCAAAGGGCAGGTATTCACGTTGTTGTCTAAGGGTGATTCCCCAAAGCTTTCCATCGTGCCGGATTGACTGAAAGGACATGTCGGATAGCTTGGGAGAAATTTGTGGCCAAACTTCATTTCCCGCAGGGTGTGAAATGGTCAACCATTTTCCGAGACTCTTTCCTTGATCGAGTAATTCGAGAACAAGATAACCGAAGTTTGCACCTTCACTGCTGAAATCCTCCTCTTTTTCGATGACGTTTAAATTTGCAGACTTTCCAACGCCCCGATTTACCAATTCTACAATTTCCGATTTTGGTTTGTTAGGGTCAACAAAATCAAAATCGCAATTCACACCAAATTGGTGAACTTTTATGGTGAATGGTAACGACTGATCTTTTAGTATACCACCACTTTCCAAGAGTTTCTGGGGTATTGTTACCACTTGTTCTTCTACGGGGTCGGTTACATCACGAAAGGCAAGTTCAACTCCGTGAAAGCGCTCAATGAAATTACTTTTCCCTCCTTTATTAATCTGCATGCGAGACTCTTCCTGAATCGCTTGGGTGACTAATTGTCCGACTAGCAATAAGATAATGCCCAGATGGATCAATTGGATCCCCACTTTTTTTCCGGTCCATTGAAAACGGACAATGTAGGCAGCACTAAGGTTTAAGATTAACAGTCCACCTAACAAGTAACCACCCGGAATAGGAAGGGGAATCTCATGAAGGAATTCCCCACCCCAGAATTTTTCAGGGTAGTACCAAATACCAAAAAAGGATTCAAAGTATTCAGCTAATGCTCCCCGAATTCCAATTCTTACCTGCTCCAGTGTGGCCACGAAAATAAGAATCATGGATAGACTTAAAAGAGTAATTGTGAGTCTAAGCGAAGCAAACGGGAGAAGGAAACTGTAGTTTTTTCTTCTCTGACTGAGGGAGTTCTTTTTATTATTAACGCTCATTTTTTTCTGATTCTGCTTTGAGGGAAATTGAATCTAAAAATCTGGTAAAAGAATTCTTTTCTTTTTCAGCAAGAGTGCGGTCGCCAATGAGTTTGAAAAACCAGGATTCTTTTTCTAGGAATAATATACCAGCAAGAACAGCTTTTTCCTTTCCATAAGCTTCGACAAAATGACCCTGGTGACCGGCAAATGTCTTTGTACTACAATACTGGTCGATGGATGACTGGGAGACCGGGGCAAGGTCAACTTGTCCGATCCATCGATTTACGTTCGCTAATAGACCTCCCACGACGCCTGGAAATGAACTTACAGAAATGTCAAGTGTTCCACCTTCAAGATTAGAGACTTTAAAACTAGCTGTTCTCATTTGTTCTTGTTTGCCTTGCTTCCAATTTTGTGGAGTTATCCAG
>MDSV01140909.1_pt1 | contig 11563 bp, 23 predicted proteins | sample 810851 | NCBI WGS metagenome assembly MDSV01 (sample SAMN05326640, study PRJNA326480) | marine metagenome | isolation source: seawater | place: Atlantic Ocean: North East | collected 2012 | reverse complement strand
TAACTCCAGAAGATTATATGGGTGATGTTATTGGTGATCTAAATAGTAGAAGAGGACAGATTAGCACTCAAGAACAAAGAGGCAATGCTACTGTAATTACTGCAATGGTTCCTTTAGCAAATATGTTTGGATATATTAATAGTTTAAGATCAATGTCACAAGGAAGAGCGCAATACTCAATGTTTTTTGATCATTATTCTAAAGTGCCTCAAAATGTTCAGGATGAAGTAACAAAAAAAATTGCAGGGTAAATTATTATGGATAAACAAAATATAAGAATTAAATTAAGAGCTTATGACAATAAGATTCTAGACGCTTCTACTGAAGAAATTGTAAATACAGTTAAAAGAACAGGAGCAAATATTAAAGGACCCATACCATTACCTACGAGAATTGAAAAATATACTGTATTGAAATCTCCTCACATAGATAAAAAAAGTAGAGAACAATTTGAAACAAGAACACATAAAAGGTTGATTGATATTATAGAGCCAACCCCACAAACTGTAGAAGCGTTGATGAAACTGGACCTAGCATCAGGTGTTGATGTAGAAATTAAAATATAATTATGAGTGAATTAGCTTTAATAGGAAAAAAAATTGGAATGACAAGAGAGTTTTATAAAACTGGTCAGTCAGTTCCAGTAACGGTAGTTAAAATGGAAAAAGCAAGAGTTATAAACGTTATTGAAGAAAATAGTAGAGGATATAAAGCAGTTCAATTAGGTTTTGGCAAAATTAAAAACTCTAAACTCACAAAAGCTATGAAAGGTTTTTATTCTAAAAAAAATACTGAGGCTAAAAAAAAATTAAAAGAATTTAGAGTTGTTAGTACTGAAAATTATAAAGAAGGCAATGAGTTTGGTTTAGAAATATTTCAAGATATAAAATTTGTTGATGTTAGATCAAAAACAATAGGTAAAGGTTTTGCAGGATCAATGAAAAGACATAACTTTGGAGGATTGAGAGCTACTCACGGTGTCTCAGTATCTCATAGATCTCACGGGTCTACAGGACAAAGACAAGACCCAGGTAAGGTTTTTAAAGGAAAAAAAATGGCTGGCCATATGGGAGATAAATTAAGAACTATACAAAACATAGAAATTATTAAATCTGATTTAGAAAATGATTTATTATATCTAAAAGGGTCAATTCCAGGATCAAAAAATACGGAAATTTTAGTTAAAAAAGCGGTTAAAAATATAAAAAAATTAACAATTAATGAAAAAATCTCTGCTGCTGAACAAGCAAGAAAAACTCCAGATAAAAAGAAAAAATAATGAAATTTGATAAATTACAATTAGATGGAAAAAAAGTTTCGATTGAAGTCTTAGATAAAATTTTTTCAGGTAAAATAAATAAAAAACTAGTAAGCAGTGTGCTTTATAAAACTAATGCTAACTACAAAAAAAGACATGCAAAAACAAAACAACAAAATGAAATAGCTGGATCCACATCTAAAATTTATGCTCAAAAAGGCACTGGTAATGCTAGACATGCTAGTAGAAAAGCACCAATTTTTGTTGGTGGTGGTGTTGCACATGGTCCGAAGGGTGAGCTTGCATATAAAAAAAGAAAACTTAATAAAAGTGAAAAAAAATTGAGCATAGTATCTTTAATTACTGAGAAAAATAAATTGAAGAATTTAATAATATTTAGTGATTTTACGAATGAAATTAAAAAAACTAAAGAAATGTATAAGATTATAAAAAAATTTGAAATAACAAACTCATTAATAATTCTTGATAAATTATCAAAGGAAAAAATTGAAAAATCAGTAAAGAACATTCCTAATGTTAAAGTTACAGATATAAATCATTTTAGTGCTTTCGATATTGTTAAATTTAAAAAAGTTGTCTTTACTGAAAGTTCAGTAAAAGAACTAGAAAAGAAATATTTATAAATGAATAAAATACACTTATATGATAAAATTTTATTTCCGTTGGTAACTGAAAAATCAACTAATATGTCAGACCAAAATAAGATTATTTTTAAAGTACCATCTGGTGCAAATAAAATTAATCTAAAAAAAAATATTGAAAAAATTTGGAAAGTTAATGTTACAAAAGTTAATATAATTAATAAAAAAAATAGAGTTAAAATATCTAGAGGAAAAAAAGTAAAAGTTCGAGGATTTAAAAAAGCAATAATCACTTTAAAAAAAGGTCAAAGTATTGATCTGACTACAGGAATTTAAATAATGGCATTAAAATCTTTTAAACCTTATACAAAGTCTACAAGAGGAACGATCCTTGTCGACAGAAATGGATTATGGAAAGGAAAACCATTCAAGACCTTGATTATGCCTAAAAATGCTATGAAGGGCAGAAATAATAATGGGCGGGTAACTTCCAGAAATAGAGCTGGTGGTCATAAAAAAATGTATAGAAATGTTGATTTTTACAGAAAGAAGTTTGATATGTCTGCAACTGTTGAACGTATCGAATATGATCCAAATAGATCTTGTTATATTATGCTTGTAAAATTTGAAGATGGTCAGCATTTTTATTATTTAGCACCTCATAAAATTTCAATTGGTGATAAAATTGAAAATGGATCAAAAATAGAAGTTAAAATTGGTAATTGTATGCCATTACAGGATATTCCAGTAGGTGTTGATATTCATAACGTTGAACTTCAACCAGGTGGTGGAGGTAAAATTGCAAGATCAGCAGGAACATCTGTCAGCATAAGTGGGATTGATGGAAACTATTCATTGATAAAAATGACGTCGGGTGAAGTAAGAAGAATTGACTCTAGATCATTAGCAACAATAGGAACTTTGTCTAATCCAGACCAAAAGAACATTAAAATTGGTAAAGCAGGCAGATCAAGATGGCTAGGTAGAAGACCTCATACTAGAGGTGTTGTCAAGAACCCAGTAGATCATCCTCACGGAGGTGGTGAAGGTAAAACAGCTGGAGGAAGACACCCAGTATCACCAACGGGACAATCAGCAAAAGGTTTAAAAACAAGAGATAATAAAAGAACAGATAAGTTTATTGTTAGACGGAGAAAAAAAAGGAATAAAAGATAATGGCTAGATCAATTTGGAAAGGTCCGTTTGTTGAAGAAAGTTTAATAAAAAAAGTTGAAAAACAAAAAACAGATCCAAAAAAAATACCAATAAAAACTTGGTCGCGAAAATCTACAATCATCCCAGAGTTTGTTGGAGTTAGTCTTTTAATTTATAATGGTAAAAAGTTTATTCCATTAACTGTTTCTGAGGATATGGTTGGACATAAATTAGGTGAATTTGCACCTACAAGAACTTTTTATGGTCATACACCAGCAGATAAGAAAGCAAAAGAAACTTCTGCAACTCCAGCAAAGGAAAAAAAATAATTTATGAGTAAAAAAAGTAAGAATATAAATAAGAACGATAAACTAGTTAAATCTATAAATAATAATATTAGGTGTAGTGTTAGAAAACTTAATCCAATATTAAAAACTATAGTTGGAAAAAAAGTTGGTACTGCAGTAAGAAATCTTACTTTTTCAGAGAAAAGAATTTCACGAGATATACAAAAAACAATTTCATCAGCTATAGCTAATGCAGAAAATAATTTTCAATTTGATATAGATAACTTAATAATAAAAGAAGCATATTGTGGAAAAAAGATTGTAATGAAAAGATTTAGGCCAAGAGCAAAAGGTAGAGCGGCACCAATATTAAAACCTTTTTCAAGTGTAACAATTATTTTATCAGAAGCAAAAAAAATGGAGAGTCATGGGACAAAAAGTTAATCCAGTAGGTTTTAGATTAGGTGTAAATAGAGGATGGGACTCTGTTTGGTATGCTAAAAAAAAGGATTTTGGAAATTATTTAATAGAAGATTTTAAAATTAGAGAATATATAAAAAAAAATGTTGTAAATTCTGGAGTTTCAAAAGTAATGATTGAAAGAACCTCTAAAAAATGTTTTGTAACAATTTATACATCTAGACCAGGTTTTGTTATAGGAAAAAAGGGAAGTGATATTGAAAAAATTAAGAATAAACTTTCAAAATTAACTATAAATGAAGTTACTCTAAATATTAAAGAAGTTAAAAAACCAGAAACTAATGGGTATTTAGTTGCAGAAAATATTGCTCAACAACTTGTAAAAAGAATTTCTTATAGAAGAGCAATGAAAAGAGCAATGCAATCAGCTATTCGGTTAGGAGCTAAGGGAATTAAAGTATCAATAAGTGGAAGGTTAGGTGGAAATGAAATTGCTAGAACTGAATGGCTCAGAGATGGTAGCATACCTTCACACACACTAAGAGCAGATATAGATTATGCTGAAGCTGAAGCTCTCACAACTTATGGAATAATAGGAATAAAAGTGTGGATTTATAAGGGTGAGGTTTTTGCAAATGAATTTAGTCAAGAAACGAATAAGAAATAATTATGTTACAACCAACAAGAACAAAATATAGAAAAGCTCATAAAGGCAGAATTAATGGAACTGCTTCAAGATGTAATTCAATAAATTATGGCGCTTACGCTCTAAAAGCCATGGCTCCAGAAAGAATTATTGGAAAACAAATAGAAGCAGCTAGAGTTGCCCTGACTAGACATATGAAGAGGCAGGGAAGAGTATGGACTAGAATTTTTCCAAATATACCTGTTTCAAAAAAACCTGTTGAGGTAAGAATGGGTAAAGGGAAAGGCGCACCTGAGTATTGGGCTTGCAGAGTTAAGCCAGGAAGAATTTTATTTGAAATAGACGGAGTATCTGAAATAATTGCTAAAGAAGCTCTATATAAAGCATCTGCTAAATTACCAATTAAAACAAAATTCATAAAAAGAAATATTTAAAATGAAAAAAAGTGAACTAAATAAATTAACAAAAGATCAAGCATTGAAAAATATTGATAAATTTAAAAAAGATCTATTCAATTTTCGATTTCAAAAAATGAATGGACAAATAACTAATCCTGCAAAAATTAATATAACAAGAAAAACTATAGCTAAATTAAAAACTTTATTGAAGGGAAAATTGAATGCCTAAAAAAATTCTAACGGGAATTGTTGTAAGTGATAAACCTAACAAGACAATTACTGTTTTGGTTGAAAGAAAATATCAGCACCCTGTTTTACAAAAAGTAATCAAAGTTAGGAAAAAATATAATGCTCATGATGAAAATAATAAATTTAAAAATGGTGATAAAGTATCAATTATTGAAAGTAAACCATTTTCAAAAAATAAAAAATTTCAAGTAATGGAAAATACAAAATGATACAAGTACAAACTGAATTACTAGTAGCAGATAATACAGGGGCTAAAAAAATCGAGTGTATTAAAGTTTTAGGAGGCTCTAAAAGAAGATATGCGAGTATTGGTGATACTATAGTAATAGCTGTTAAAGAAGCTATTCCCAAGGGTAAAGTTAAAAAAGGATCTGTTCATAAAGCTGTAGTAGTTAGAGTTAAAAAAGGTATTCATAGAAATGATGGTTCTAAAGTTAGATTTGATAATAATGCTGCAGTTTTAGTTGATGATAAAGGTGAACCAGTGGGCACAAGAATATTTGGTCCTGTAACTAGAGAATTAAGAAGTAGAGGGCAAATGAAAATCATTTCATTAGCACCAGAGGTTTTATAATATGATTAAAAAAGGTATTAAAGTAAGAGTTCTAGCTGGTAAAGATAAAAAAAAAGAAGGCGAAGTAATTGAAATTGATAGAAGTAACAATCGAGTTAAAGTTCAAGGAATAAATATTGTTAAAAAACATGTTAAAACAACAAAAGAAAAAAAAGGTGGAATTATTTCAAAAGAAAATTTTATACATATTTCCAATCTTGTAATTATAAGTGAAAAAACTAAGACTAAAAAAAATGAGGCTAAGAAATGATACCAAGACTAAAAGAACTATATTATAAAGAAATACAAGGATCTCTTAAAGAAAAATTAGGTTTTAAGAATACCTATATGAGTCCAAAATTAGAAAAAGTTGTCCTAAATATGGGTCTTGGATTAGATGGAAATGACGCGAAAATAGTTAAATCTTGCGAAGAAGATATGAGTAAATTAGCTGGACAAAAACCTGTAATAACTAAGTTCAAAAAATCGGTTGCAAATTTTAAAACAAGAAAAGGTACAAATGCTGGCTTAAAAGTTACATTAAGAGGTAACAAAATGTATGAATTCATTGATAGGTTGGTAAATATTGCATTACCTCGAATTAAAGATTTTAGAGGTTTATCAACTCAAGGATTTGACAAATTTGGAAATTATACTTTTGGTATTAAAGAACACATAATTTTTCCAGAAGTTAATTTTGATAGAGTTGATAAGATAAGGGGTATGGATATAACGATAGTAATATCAGCAATAAATAAAGATCACAGTTTTGAATTATTGAGTAAACTAAACTTTCCATTCAAAAAAAAAGGAGATAATTAATAATGGCTAAACTCAGCTCTATAAATAAAAATAATAAAAGAATTAAATTATCAAATAGATTTTATAAAAAAAGGCAAGCACTAAAAAAAATTATAATGAATAAAAATTTAACTTTAGAGGAAAGATTTAAAGCTCAACAAAAATTATCAAAACTCCCAAGAAATTCAGCTAAAAATAGAATTATGAACAGGTGTCAAATAACAGGTAGACCTCATGGGGTTTATAGAAAATTAAAAATATCAAGAATAGCCTTGAGACAACTAGGTCTACAAGGCAAGATTCCGGGTATGGTTAAATCTAGTTGGTAGAAAGGAAAATATGAGTTTAAGTGATCCAATAGGCGATATGCTGGCAAGAATTAAAAACGCGCAAGCACGTAATTATAAAAAAGTTGAATTACCTTCATCTAATTTTAAGGTTAAAATAGCAGATATCCTAAAAAATGAGGGTTTTATTAAAGATTTTAAAATAAGTGAAGAAGCTAAAAAACCTCAATTAGCAATTGATTTAAAATATTATTCAGGCAATCCAGTTATTAGTACTATTGAGCGTATTTCAAAACCTGGAAGAAGAATTTTTTCAAGCGCAGAAAGTCTGCCAAAAATTAATAATGGACTTGGAATTGCAATAATATCAACTCCAAAAGGAGTAATGACAGATATCGATGCAAGAAAACAAAAAGTTGGTGGCGAAATTATTTGTAAGGTATTTTAATGTCTAAAATTGGTAAAATAAGTATATCTATTCCTGAAAAAGTTAAAGTTGCTTTAACTGGTGATATTATTAATGTTGAAGGTCCTTTAGGTAAAAAATCAATGAATATCGATTTGGATATTTTTGATCTTAATATTAATGAAGGCAAAGATATTACAATTAAACCAAAAAAAATTAATAAAGATTCTAAAAGATTGTGGGGCATGAATAGAAGTTTGATTAATAATGCAATAATTGGAACTAGTACTGGTTATGAAAAAACACTTGAACTTGTGGGTGTTGGCTACAGAGCTGCATTAAAAGGTAAACAGTTAAATCTCCAACTAGGTTTCAGTCATGATGTTAATTTTGAAATACCGGAAGGCATTAAAGTTTTAGTTGAAAAACAAACTATTATTAAGATAAATGGTGCTGATAAACAACAAGTTGGTATGGTGGTGTCTCAATTAAAATCATTTAGACCTCCCGAACCATATAAAGGTAAAGGAATTAAAGAAGCTGGTCAGTATATTTTAAGAAAAGAAGGAAAGAAAAAATAATGAAACTTAATACAGCAGGTAGAAAAAAATTTAGAGTTAGCAACAAGGTTAAGAAAGTTTCTAAAAATGACAGATTTAGATTAACCGTAGCGAGATCTTCAAAAAATATTTCTGCTCAAATAATTGATGATGTAAATAATATTACTTTATTATCAGCTTCTTCAATAGAAAAAGATATAAAAACTAAGAATAAATCTAATAAAACAGAGCTTTCTAAAATTGTTGCAGAAAAATTAGCTAAAAAAGCTCTAGAAAAAAAGATTACAAAAATATATTTTGATAGGGGTGTTTATAAATATCATGGAAGAATTAAGATTTTTGCTGATACTCTTAGAAAAAATGGAATGGAATTTTAATGATAGAAAAAAATAAAGACGATTTTTTAGAAAAATTAGTTCATATTAATCGAATAACTAAAGTCGTAAAAGGTGGTCGAAGATTTGGTTTCTCAGCTTTAGTAGTTGTAGGTAATCAAGCAGGAAAAATTGGAATTGCTCATGCAAAGGCTAAACAAGTTCCTGATGCAATCAAAAAAGCAAATGAAATGGCTAGGAGAAAATTAGTTCACATACCTTTAAGAGAAGGAAGAACGATTCATCATGATGTTTTTGGTAAAGATGGTTCTGGAAAAATTAAATTAAGAGCTGCTTCTAAAGGAACGGGAATTATAGCTGGCGGTCCAGTTAGAGCAGTATGTGAAGTTTTAGGTGTTAAAGATATTGTTGCTAAATCAATGGGTACAGCAAATCCACACAATGTTATTAGAGCTACAATGAAAGCTTTATCAAAGCAAAATTCGCCTAAACATATATCAAACATCAGAAATAAGAAAATATCTGAAATAGTAGAAAAAAGAGGATAATGACTACATTAAATACAACTCAAAAAATTTTAAAAAAGAAAATTAGAGTTGGTAGAGGTATAGGATCGGGTAAAGGAAAAACTTCTGGTAGGGGTGTTAAAGGGCAAAAATCTAGATCAGGTGTTGCTATTAACAGTTTTGAAGGTGGTCAGATGCCTTTATACAGAAGACTTCCTAAAAGAGGTTTTAATCCAATTAATAAAAGCAATGTTGCAACAATTAATCTTGATAAAATTCAAGCATTCATTAGTCAAAAGGTAATTAAATCTGACGATAAAATAAATTCTGAGCTGTTAAAAAAACTAAAGATTATAAATAAAAATTCTCAATTTTTGAAAATATTAGGTAATGGTGAAATTAAAGAAAAGATAAATTTAGAAGCTGATTTAATTTCAAAAACTGCTAAAGAAAAATTGGAAAAAATTGGTGGATCTATTCAGATTAAAAAAAAATAAAATCAATTTATGAGTGCAAATCCTCAATCAAGTGACTTAAAAAATAGAATACTTTTTACTGTATTTATATTGGCGGTATATAGATTAGGTACTTTTGTACCTTTACCTGGCATAGATCCAGAGCAATTACAAATTATGATGCAAGGTAATCAAAAAGGCTTACTTGGTATGTTTAACGTATTCGCTGGTGGTGCTGTTAGTCGAATGGCAATATTTGCCTTAGGTATAATGCCTTATATTTCCTCATCTATTATTGTTCAATTATTAACTGGTGTATCTGATTATTTCAAAAATTTAAAAAGCCAAGGTGAGATAGGCAGGAAAAAAATTTCACAAATAACAAGGTATGGAACTGTTTTACTTGCTACAATACAAGGATATGGCTTAGCAGTAGGTTTAGAGTCTTCGGCAAATTTAGTAACAAATCCTGGAATTTTTTTTAAAATTTCTACTGTTACTACAATTGTTGCAGGTACTATTTTTTTAATGTGGTTAGGTGAGCAAATTACTCAAAGAGGTATAGGTAATGGTATCTCTTTAATTATATTCTCAGGAATTGTTGCAGAAATACCTAGAGCTTTAGTAACAACTTTTGAGTTAGGTCGAACTGGAGCGATTTCTACTATTATGATAATTGCAATATTCTTACTATTAGTTGCTACAATTATGTTTATTGTTTTTATGGAACGTGCATTAAGAAAGATACTTATAAATTATCCAAAAAGACAAATGGGAAATAAAATGTACGGTGGTGAAAGCTCTCATCTACCATTAAAAATAAATCAAGCAGGAGTAATACCTGCAATTTTTGCATCTGCTTTATTGTTATTACCTGTAACTTTTTCTAACTTTAATTTTTCTGAAAACGATGCCTTTTTAAATATAACTTCTTATTTTTCACAAGGCCAACCTCTTTATATGTTGTTATACGCATCAGGAATTATTTTTTTTACTTTTTTCTATACTTCTATCACATTTAATCCTACTGAAACTGCAGAAAATTTAAGGAAATATGGTGGCTTTATTCCAGGAATTAGACCAGGTGAAAGTACAGCTTTATACATAGATAATATTTTAACCAAGTTAACTACGATGGGTGCCTTATATTTAACTTTAGTGTGCCTAATGCCAGAATTTTTGATAGCTAATTATCCAATTCCTTTTTATCTTGGAGGAACATCTATTTTAATCGTAGTTGTTGTTGCGATAGATACTGTTACTCAGGTTCAAACAAGATTAATGAGTTCTCAATATGAACAATTAGTTAAAAAAACTAAATTTGGTAGATAAAGTGAATTTAATATTATTTGGTCCACCAGGAGCAGGTAAGGGTACTCAAGCACAACATATTGTAAAAAAATATAATTATTTACAATTATCAACAGGTAATTTGCTAAGAGACGAAATCCAAAAAAATTCAGAAATTGGAAAAAAAATAATAAATGATATGAACGATGGAAAATTTGTAAATGACGAAATAGTAAATAAACTAATAAAAAATATAATATCTGACCCTAAAACAAAAAATAAATTGATATTTGATGGCTACCCTAGATCATTAAGTCAGGCTCAAAATTTAGATTTATTGTTAGCTGATTCAAATCAAAAAATTGATTTTATTTTTTTTTTAAATGTAAATAAAAGTACAATTATTGAAAGAATTGAAAAAAGAAAAATTTTAGAAAATAGGTCAGACGATACATCTGATACCATTCTTAAAAGGTATGATACTTATATGGAAACAACTAAGCCTGTACTAGATTTCTATTCCAAAAATCCAAATTTTTATGAAATTGATGGTAGCCTTAAAATTGACCAAATAACAGCTAAAATAGACGGTTTTCTCAATGTTTAAGACGTTGACTTTAAAAGAACTTCTTATATAAAAGGCTAAATTTATTCTCAAAAAATATGGCTCGTATATCAGGTGTAAACATTCCACAAAACAAACTTGTCCATATAGGCTTAACCTATATTTATGGAATTGGTAATAAATTTTCACAACAAATTTGTGGAGCTTTAGAAATACCAAAAAATAAAAGAGTAAATGAGTTAACAGATGATCAAATATTAAAAATAAGAGAATATATAGACCAAAATTTTACAACAGAAGGTAATCTTAGAAGAGAATATTCACTTAGTATAAAAAGATTAATAGACTTAGCTTCTTATAGAGGCTCTAGACATAGAAAAAAATTACCAGTTAGAGGACAAAGAACAAGGTGTAATGCAAGAACAAGAAAAGGTAAAGCAATAGCAATAGCTGGTAAAAAATTAACTCCACTTAAGAAATAATTAGTATGGTAACAAAAGAAAAAACTGATAAAAAAGAAAAGAGTAACGAAAAAGTTACATCTACTGTTAAAAAAAGTACCTACTCAAAAAAGAAAAAAATTAAAAAACATATTTTGAACGGAGTTGCTTATGTCCAGTCAACATTTAATAATACAATTATCTCAATTACAGACACAAGCGGTAATGTTATTTCTTGGGCATCTGCAGGACAAAAAGGTTTTAAAGGGTCAAGAAAATCTACACCCTACGCAGCACAAATTGCAGCAGATTCAGCTGCAACAAAAGCTTTAGAATATGGAATGAAAACT
>MDSV01133452.1_pt1 | contig 11563 bp, 11 predicted proteins | sample 810851 | NCBI WGS metagenome assembly MDSV01 (sample SAMN05326640, study PRJNA326480) | marine metagenome | isolation source: seawater | place: Atlantic Ocean: North East | collected 2012 | reverse complement strand
TTATTAAAAAGTAAATATATTATGAAAATATCTGTCTCTTCATCAGATGAGCTAAAAAGGCTCGATAGTTTTTTATCCCAAAGATTAGTTCAATTCTCAAGAACAAATATCCAAAAAATGATCTCTAATGGATTAATTCTAGTAAATAAAAAACAAGTAAAGAAAAATTTCAGATTGACTTATAATGATGAAATAGAAATTGATTTGTCAAAAAATACAGATGAAAAGAGATTTTTATTAAAGAAATGGGACTATTCACTAGAAATACTATACCAAGACAAAGATTTTGCTATTATTAATAAGCCCAGAGGAATTATAGTTCATCCCGCACCAGGAAACCACAATAGAACACTAGTCAATATTCTTTTACATAAATTTGGAAAAGAACTAGACAATACAATAGATCCATCAAGGCCTGGAATTGTACATAGATTAGATAAAGATACTACAGGCATAATGATTATTCCGCTGAATGAACATTCACATTGGAAGATTGCTGACCAATTTAAAAACAGAACTATTCAAAAAGAATATATAGCATTGACATGGGGTCAATGGGATAAAGAATTTGGCATTATAGAAAATATTTTAAATCGAAGTAAGAAAAATCCAATCCAATTTCAATCATCTGATAGTGGCAAAAAGGCTTTATCGCATTTTGAATTAATTAAGTCAGGAAAATATTTATCTGCGGTGCGATTTTTTCCAAAAACAGGCAGAACTCATCAAATTAGAGTACATTGCAAAGAATTTGGATTTTCTATTTTTGGAGACGAGCTGTATGGTGGTGGAATTAATAAATCTAAAGAGTTCATGAAAGATATAAGAAAGGAATTAGAAAATTATTTTTTATCAGTTGAAGGACATTGTCTCCATGCTAATTCTATTGAGTTTAAACATCCATCAACATCAAAAAAGGTAAAGTTTTCTGTGGAGCCTGACAATGATTTTAATGCGATATATCAATCAATTTTAAACGATGCAATTTAAAGATTATCAAAAAGAATTCTTGTTATTTTTGGAACTTGAAAGAGGCTATTCAGATCGTACGATTGAAGTTTATAACCGAGATTTAAATCAATATAGTGTCTTTATAAATAAAAATAGAATTGATTATTGCAGGATTAATAAGGAGATAATTTTTGATTTTCAGGCCAGCCTAGCTAATTCGATAGGCCCAAGATCTTTTTCTAGAATGTTATCTACTATGAGAACATTTTATAAATTTTTGCACACAGAAGGTATTGTTAATGATATTGTCTTAAATGATATTAAATCTTACCCTTCTCCACAGTACAAGAAATCTATTCCTAGTTTTCTATCAATTGAGCAAATCCTGAAAGTCATGGACAATATCAATGATAGCAAGAAACTTTCTGATACCATAAAATTAAGAAACCAATCTCTAATTATGCTGTTCTTTACATCTGGTTTGCGATTAGAAGAGTTACAGTCTATTAAGTTAAAAGATATAGATTTTACAAATAAGACGATTCGAGTTATAGGAAAAGGGAATAAGGAACGTTTAGCTAATTTTGATATAAAGACAAGGAATTTAATAGTTAAATATCTAGAAAGTTTGCAAAAATATCCTTTGATAAAGACAAACTTCAATAATAATTTGTTCGTCAATGAGAAGAATAAAAATTTATCACGATATAATATTCAATATTTAGTTATGCAAAATTTAAAGACTTTAACTCTAAATTCATATGGCCCCCATGCGTTGAGACATTCTTTTGCTACACATCTCTTAAATAGCGGAGTAGAGCTTAGCGCTATTAAATCTTTGTTAGGTCATGAGAATTTAGCATCTACTCAAATATATACACATGTCAGTGTGCAGAAGCTTAAAGAGACAATTAAAAAATCTCATCCAAGAGGAGAAAAGTGAATTTAGATTATTTAAATATTAAAAATAGTAACTGGAAACGTAATCCTGGCGCTGATCAACTTATTAAAGATTCAATAAATCTAAAAGAGGGAGTTATTGGATTAAATGGAGCATTGATGGTAGATACAGGAGAATTCTCCGGACGTATTCCAAATGATAAGTTTATCGTCGATGAATCAAATTCATCTGAAAATATTTGGTGGGGAGAAGTAAATCAAAAGATTTCAGAGAAAAATTTTGATTATCTTTTAGAAAAAGTTACTAAAACATACAATAATTTTGATAATGATTTCTATATTTTTGATGGGTTTGCTGGTGACGACAAAGACAATAATCTTAATGTTAGAATGGTGACTAAAAAAGCGTGGCAGTCTTTATTTGTAAATAACATGTTTATTAGACCAAAAAAACAAGAGCTAGATAGTTTTTCTCCTGATTTTACTATCATTAATGCTTATGATGTAAAAGAAAAGAACTGGAAAGATTATGGTCTTAATTCAGCAAACTTTATTGTATTCAATCTAAAGAAGAAAATAGCAATTATTGGTGGAACAGAGTATGCTGGAGAAATGAAAAAAGGGATTTTTTCTGTTATGCACTATTATCTGCCTTTGAAGAATGTATTATCAATGCATTGTTCTGCAAATGTTTCAAAAGATCTAAATGAGTCAGCATTATTTTTTGGATTATCTGGAACTGGAAAGACTACTTTGAGTACTAATGCAGATAGACCATTAATTGGAGATGATGAGCATGGATGGTCTGACAATGGTATTTTCAATTTTGAGGGTGGTTGTTATGCAAAAGCAATCAATCTAGATAAAGATAAAGAGCCTGAAATCTATAATGCTATTCAACATGGAACTCTTCTAGAGAACGTTGTCTATGACTTGAAAACAAAGGAAGTAGATTTTGATAACAATGCAAAGAGTGACAACTCGAGAATATGTTATCCAATTCATTTTGTAGAAAACTCTTTAGGCTCAAAAGGTATGCCTAGTATAGGACCTCATCCTAATGCAGTCATATTTTTAACTTGTGATGCTTATGGCATTATGCCGCCAGTAGCTAGACTTGATGCACATCAAGCAATGTATCACTTTATAAGTGGGTATACAGCTAAAATGGCAGGCACTGAAACAGGCGTAGTAGATCCTGTGGCAGCATTCTCGCCATGCTATGGCGGTCCATTTTTAACTTTGCATCCATTAGTATATGCAAAACTATTACAAGAAAAATTAGCAAAATATCAAGCTCCAATATATCTAGTTAATACTGGTTGGTCTGGATCAAGCGCAACTTCAGGTTCAAAAAGAATCGATCTTAAACTTACAAAACATATTGTAGACTTAATTACAGATGGTAAGTTAGATTTTAGTAATTCAATAAAAGATAAGTTTTTTAATATGGATATTCCTTTAAATCTAGAAGGTTTAGATAATGATTTTTTAATACCTGATAAAGGTTGGAAAAATCTAGATGAATATTATAGAACTGGTAACATGCTAACTGACTTATTTAATGAAAATTTTAGTAAATTTGATATATCAGATCAAGATATTCTAAATGCTGGTCCAAAAAATCAATCAGAGGGAGTATAAATATGGCAACTTTAATTCTACGAGATACACACAATGCGTTAGAAGAGGAAATGAAATCTCTTGAGAAATCAAAGAGAGAGACTGCAATAAAGATTAGAGAAGCAGCTGACCATGGAGACCTTAAAGAGAATGCGGAATATCACGCTGCAAGAGAAAAACAGAGTTTAATAGTATATAAAATACAATTGATGCAGTCTTATGCACCATTTAGACTTATCGGAGATAGTGATATTGGAGTTGAAGAGGTGGGCTTTGGAAATAAGGTTACAGTTCTTGAAGATGGAAAAGATAATGCGGAAGATTATTATCTATTAGGACCTATTGAATCTGAATTAGATCTATACCCTCTGACTGTTAGTTATAAGTCACCTTTTTTTCAAGCTATAGTTGGAAAAAAAATTGATGAAGATTTTACACTTGAAATTCAAGGCGAAGATATAAAATTTACAATCAAAGCAATTGAAAAGATTACTGCAAAATAAATAGATTTTTTCCTTCAAATAATTTTGTACCATTAACATAGCTATAATATTTTCTGCATTCACAAGATAGATATTCAATATCAATAGGTTGAAATGCTCGTTTAGCTTCTGGCCAATACTCTTTTTGTCTTTGAATCATTTTTTCACATGTTTCTTGATGATTTTTTAATCCTAGATGTTTTTGTAACCGATCTAAATAGGGAGCTGCACCAATTCCAGTTGGAACATGGCTTGCTGGATCAATAATATCCGGTCTAAACCAAGCTAAATCAATAATAGCCATAAAAATAGGAAAATCATTTTTCATTTTAAAAAGAGCATTAACAGAATTAGTAGCTTTGATTACATTTCCTTCTGATTCTGTAATAATTTCAGCTAGCGATTGTTTTATTTCTGGAAATAATTGTACTGCTGCATCTAATCGAGAATACTCCTTTCCTTTCCAATTTATATTTTCAACAGGATAAGCAATAAGATTACACCAAGAATCAAATGATTTTAATATCATCAATAAATCTTTTGGTTTTAATAGTATATCTGAAGATATCTTATTTAATGTTTTTTGATCATTGCACCAACGAGCAAAGAATAATGCATGAATCAACATTGGCAAGTCATTTTCCAAACTTTTAGCAAAAGATATAATTGCTTTACTTCCAGGATCATCTTCTCGAAAAACATTTAAAAAACGTCCTTTTTGAAAAATAGGATTTTCTGTCCATGGAAAAGGAGCGCTATCTTGTCTTAATAGACGAATTTTTTCTCTTTCACGACAAAAATCGAAAAAAGCAGTAACAGGGTCATCTAATATCAGCCCATCTAAAGCCGTAGCATATGGATTTCTTATGTCCATTATTTTCTTGCTTTAAGCATTAAATATAGACCAATGCTTATAAATATTATATTTGATAGCCATGCTCCTAAAAAAGGTGATAATATGCCAGCATAACCAAGGGATTGACCAAATTTTAAAATAATAACATAAGCAAATATGGTTGCTAGACTTAATCCTCCTCCAAATGCTAATGTTGTATTAGATCTAAAAACTGATAAAGGAATTCCACAAAATATTACAATAAGACTAATGAATGAGTATGCAAGCTTATAATGTAAATCTACTTCCCATTTTAGAGTATTAACACCATTGCTCTTTAATTTTGCAATTTGACCTTTAAGTTCATTATAAGAGCGCTCTTCTGATGAACCGCTTGTTTGAGCAATATCATCAGGGAAAAAATTTAGATTCAATAAGGAATCTTCATTAGATCTTGCAAGGATAGTTTCATATCCCATCCTATCAAATTCTCTAATAGAAAAATTTATTAAATTCCATTGAGATTTTTCTATATTCCAGATACCTTTTTTTGCGTCAATTCTTTTCTGAATTTTTCCATCACTCATTTCCATAAGATTTAGATTTACTATGACTTGATTCATGCTATTATATTTATCGATTGCAATTAATTGACTTCCATTTTTTTGGAAATAAACATTTTCATAAACAGAATTATCTTTACGCTTACTTTTATTTTTCTGTAGGTAATTTTTTTTTATTTCATTTTGTATCTTATTATTTTTTATAACAACAGTATTATCAAAGAAGAAGGATCCAATACTTAATAATAATCCCATAAATAATACAGGAATTGATAACCTATAAAGACTTAATCCAGAAGATTTAAAAACTAACCATTCTTTTTTTTGTACCATCATACCATAAGTAAATACAGATGCTACAAGACAGGTTACAGGAATAGTAACGCTAATCATAGAGGGGATAGCAGCCATATAGTAATCGATTAATATAGCAGTTGTCACTTCATTATCGATAAACTTATTTAAGTTTTCAAAAATATCAACAATGAGCGATATTAATGTGAAGAATAAAGATACAAATAGAAATGTGATCAAAAATTCTCTAAGAATATAATAGTCAATTTTTTTCATTATATTCTTAACTTACTTAATGATAGATTTAATTAACAATTTTTTTACACAATTCTCTAATTATATTTGGAATATCGTTTCTATTCTTGTTATTGGTGGCGGTATAATATTTTTTACATACTTAATAGAATCTGATATTTTTTCTAGGCTGAATCCAATTCAGTATTTTAGACATGCATTTAACGTGCTTTCTGGTAAATATGATACTCCAGACGAAAAGGGTCAAATTAGCCACTTCCAAGCTTTGTCTACGGCTCTATCAAGTACAGTGGGTATAGGTAATATCGCAGGAGTTGCTATTGCTATATCAATGGGAGGACCTGGAGCATTATTTTGGATGTGGGTTAGTGCTATAGTTGGTATGGCAACGAAATTCTTCACTTGCTCTCTTGGAATTATGTTTAGAGGATATGATTCTGCAAATGAGTTACAAGGGGGTCCTATGTATGTTATAGAGCAGGGAATGGGAAAGAAATTCAAATTTTTATCTTATTGGTTTAGTGCCGCTGGTCTTATTGGATGTTTATCTTTGCTACAGGTTAATCAATTGACGCAAATTATTTCAAATGATGTGATATCAAACGATAATAATGCTTTCTATATAAAACTAACAATTGGAATTATCGTTGCTATAGTAGTTTCATTTGTAATTTTTGGCGGTTTGAAACGTATTGCTGATGTAGCATCTAAATTAGTACCATTGATGGTATTCATTTATCTGTTTTGTGGAATATCTATCATCATGATTAACATTGATTCTATTCCATCAGTATTTAGTCTAATTTTTAATGGAGCTTTTAAGGAAAGCTCTATTTATGGAGGTGTTATTGGTATTATGGTCATAGGTTTTCAAAGAGCAGCATTTTCAAATGAAGCTGGAATGGGAACAGAAGTTATGGCTATTGGTGCATCAAGAACAAATGAGCCTATTCGATCAGGTTTTGTTGCAATGCTTGGCCCATTCATTGATACAATCCTTGTTTGCTCTATTACCGGTATTGTCATTTTACTTTCAAATGACTGGTCTGTGTCTACATTAGATGGTAGCACTCTAAAAGGAGCAGTTTTGACTCAAACAGCTTTTTCTAATCATTTAGGTATGGTTGGACATTACATTTTGCTTTTTTCGGTTATAACATTTGCTTTATCAACTATGTTTGGTTATTCGTATTATGGATGTAAATGTGCATCTTACTTGTTTGGAGTAGGTTCAAAGGTATATTACAGAATATTCTATGTACTTACATTGATAGCTGGAGCTGTACTTCCTTTAGAATTAGCCGTTGCTATTGTTGATTCAATGTTTGCTTTGATGGCTATTCCAACAATGATTTCTGCCCTTTATTTATCAGGTCATGTTGAAAAAGAATTTGGTAGGTATTTTTCACAATTAAAGGAAAAAATATGAAAAAGATTTATATATTTGATATGGATGGAACATTAACTCCATCAAGAAGAGAAATGACTCCTGACTTCGAAAATTTTTTTTCGACGTGGGCAAATAAAAACATTTTTTTTCTTGTTAGCGGAAGTAATCTAGAGAAAATTAAAGAACAAGTTCCTCAGTATATTCTAGATTTATCTGAAGGGGTATTTACATGTGGAGGTAATCAGTTATGGTTAAATGGAAAGTTGTCCTATAATCATGAATTTGAACCTTCAGACGACTTACTATTTTTTCTAAAAGAGCAATTAAAAAATAGTAAATATCCATTGAGGGCTGGTAATCATATTGAAGACAGAGGTTCAATGTTAAATTTCAGTGTTATTGGTAGGGACTGTTCTTTAGAAGAGAGACTGGATTATTTTAACTATGATGTAAAGATCCAAGAAAGAACAAATATTGCTAATGAAATTATGAACAGATGGGACAATATTGATGCAGTGATAGGCGGCCAGATATCTATTGATATTACACCTAAAGGTATGAATAAATCCCAAGTTTTAAATGAGGTTAAAAAATTTTATTCTGATGAAAAGTATATTTTCATAGGTGATAGAACTATGGAAGGCGGAAATGATTATCCTTTAGCAAAAATAATGCATGATAAAGAAAATTGTTCTGTTTATCAGGCAGGAGAGCCTTCCGCTGAAGATGGATACAAGGACACTCAAAGAATATTAGAAGAATTAAGTGATAAATAAAGATCTCAAAAATTATAGAAAGATTTTTTCAAAAGAGTTCAATAAGCTAGAAGAACTCGGAAAACCTTCATATCTATATGAACCTATTAAGCATATAATAAAATCTGAAGGCAAAAGATTGAGACCTTTTATTGTTCAATTTTTAGGTGATTTATTTAATAACGATTCGGATGACACAATAAATGCTGCTATGGGAGTAGAATTATTACATAATTTTACGTTAGTGCATGACGATATTATGGATGAAGATGATTTAAGGCACAATGTTGCCACTATTCATAAAAAATGGGACAATGCTCATGCAGTACTAGCAGGAGATGGTTTAGGAGCTCTTGGACCAATCTTTATTGGAAAAATAAAAAAGAATACTTTAGATATCCTTATAAGATATAATGAAGTTATACTAGAAATATGCGAAGGTCAGGCATATGATATGGAATTTGAATCACGATATGCTTCTGTCGATGAGTATCTATTGATGAGTGCAAAAAAAACAGGTTCTTTATTTGAATTTTGTTTTGAAGTATCTTCTTTAGTTAGCAATGATTATTTAGAATTTAAATCTCAACTGAAAGAATTAGGAAGAAATCTTGGCATCATCTTTCAAATACAGGATGATATATTAGAAATGTCAACCTCTTCAGACAATATGGGCAAAGGGACAAGCTCTGATATTGAACGAAAGAAGAAGACAATTTTATCTAGCATGGCATTAGATTATGACAAAGAAAAATGGTCTAGTCTTCAATCCAAGATTGAAGATTTTTCACTAGAAGAAAAAAAAGTAATGCTTAAAGAGTACTATGTTAGTTCTGGCATTATTGATAGCTCAAATGAACTATTATTAAATCTTGAGAACAAGTGTAAAGATATAATTAAATTATTACCTGATAAAATTCACAATGACATGAATCATTTATTAAATATTATTATAAAGAGAAAGAATTAAAATGCACAATGAAATTCAAAGTTTTCCATCTCAAATATCTGAAGCTATAAATGACACTAAAAATTTATCTATTAATTCAGATAAAATTCATAGAGTCATAATTGCAGGTATGGGAGGTTCTGCCATTGCTGGATTAATTATGAAAGATATTTCTCCTCATTTGGAGATTATAGTAGAAAGAAATTATTTCCCAAATGCTATTATTGATGAAGGTACTTTATTAATTATATCTTCTTATTCTGGAAATACAGAAGAAACTCTATCTTATTATAGACATGCATCAAGTTTTACAAAGAATATTTTTGGTATAACATCAGGAGGTAAGCTGTTAAAATTATTAAAAAATGACAAACATGATTATTGTCTATTGCCAAAAGGCTATCCTCCGAGATCTATTCTTGGATACACTCTAACAGTGTTAATCAAATTATTAGATGAAGATGAATTGCTTGATTTTATTAATATAGATTTACTTCAAGAATATTCTGATAAATTTTCTCTAGAAGATAGTGAAGTATATGATTTAGCTCAAAAAATTCATTCTACTTTTCCAGTTATTATTACTGAAGAAGATTTATCTTCCATTGGTTATCGTTTAAAATCTCAATTCAATGAAAATAGCAAAATGCTATCTTACAATGTCACCTTACCTGAAATGAATCATAATGAGATTGTCGGATGGCAAGGAAAACAAATCAATAAAAATGTATTCTCTTTGCTTTGGATTGATATTAGTTGGCCTGGAAATATTAAACGAATGGATATTACAAATAATATCTTAAAAAATAAGATTTCTTCAAGTTATCATATCGAGATTCCATCTGATATTAAAAATGACCTCAGTGGTCTTTTTTACTTAATTAACTATCTTGATTGGTTAAGTTACTGGTGCGGAAATTTAAATGATGTTGATATTATGAATATTGATAATATTGATAATCTAAAAAAATCAATTTAGAATTTTTTCAAAGCTAAAACTGAATTGTGTCCACCAAATCCGAAAGAATTACTCAAAGCAATATTTACATCTGATTTTATGTTTTTATTTGGAACATAATTTAAATCACATTCAGGATCAGGAGTTTCATAATTGATAGTAGGAGGGATAATTCCATTTCTCATGGCATATATGCAAGCAATTACTTCAATTGCACCTGTAGCACCTAACATATGACCTGTCATTGACTTTGTAGAGCTAACCAATAAGTTATTTGCAATATTTCCAAAAACTTTTTTGATAGCCCGAGTCTCTAACATGTCATTATAATGTGTAGAAGTGCCATGTGCATTAATATAGCTTACTTCATTTTTATTAATCTTTCCATCTTCCAGTGCTAATTCAATAGCCTTTATAGCACCTACACTATCATTATGAGGTTGAGTAATATGATATGCATCATTTGTAATTCCATAACCTATAATTTCTGCTAAAATATTAGCACCTCTTTTTTCTGCACTATCTAATGATTCTAAAACAAGCATAGCTGATCCTTCGGACATAATAAAGCCATCTCTATTCTTATCAAAAGGTCTCGATGCTCCTTGAGGATTATCATTATTTTTCGATAAAGCTTTCATATTTGAAAATCCAGATAAGGTTAGAGGAGTTATTCCTCCTTCAGCACCTCCACATACCATTACATTTATTTGATTCGATTGGATTAATCTATAGGCCATTCCTATAGCGTCGCTAGCAGAAGAACATGCAGTAGAAAGAGAAAAGTTTGGTCCATGAAATCCATATTTAATAGCGATCTGACCACCAGCAATGTTTGGAATCATCTTTGGTACGAAATGAGGTGATACTCCCCTTTGACCTTTCTTTAAAAGCTTGCTTTGTTCCTGTTCTAAAGTGTTCATACCACCTACGCCGGTACCTAAAATTACACCTACATTTGAAGAGTTAAGACCGGAGCTTTTAATTGCTTGATCTGCAGCTATCATAGCAAACATAGTATAGCGATCAAGTTTCCTAGATTCTTTACGATCAAAGAAAGCTAGAGGGTCAAAATCAGGAATTTCCCCAGCAATTTTAACATTAAAATTTTCTGTGTCAAAACTTTCAATAAGTCTAATGCCTGATTTTCCATCAATGATATGACTCCAAAAATCTTTGGATGATAATCCGAGAGGAGAAATACTACCTTCTCCAGTAATGACAACTCTATTTGACAAGATTATTTAGCGTGATTGTTAATGTAATCCAATGCAGCACTAACAGTCGTAATTTTTTCTGCATCTTCATCTGGAATTTCTAAATCAAACTCTTCTTCGAATTCCATAATCAATTCTACTGTATCTAGTGAATCTGCACCTAAATCATCAAGAAAATTTGCTTCAGGAACTACTCTTGATTCATCAACACCTAATTTATCTACAATAATATTCTTTACTTTATCATTTGATGACATAATATTTACTCCTATTTAATTTAACGATATTCCACCATCTATATAAAATGTCTGTCCAGTAATATAACTGGCTTCATCCGAAGATAAAAACAAAATCATTTTACCAATATCTTCTGGTTTTCCAAATTTTTTCA
>MDSV01204188.1_pt1 | contig 11564 bp, 7 predicted proteins | sample 810851 | NCBI WGS metagenome assembly MDSV01 (sample SAMN05326640, study PRJNA326480) | marine metagenome | isolation source: seawater | place: Atlantic Ocean: North East | collected 2012 | reverse complement strand
TCCATTTTTGTATTGGAGAAGGTTTGATGAAAATACCAATAGATGGTTAAGAGAACCTGGACAAATGTCAGAAGAGCAAATTAAGCCAAATAGAAATCGTTTTTATCCAGAGATAGACTGGTCGGATTTAAGTCAAGATCAAAAGCTTATAAAAGATGGAAGTGTAGAAATGTTTCTTAAAACTCTTGAACTAATAAGCACATTTCATCCACATCTTAATTCTGGACAATTATTAGAAGTTGAGAGAAAAATGGCAATTACAAAAAAAATATCTTTTGAAAAGTGGGTAAAAAAGTCTTTTTCAAAAAAGGCTAAAGAGGAAGAAAATGAAAAGAGAAAATTTAAAAGGGATAGATTTATTAGAAGTTGGAAGGAATGGTTAACTCTTGATAATACCCATCAAGCGGTTTTGCCCATAATTATATTAGTATTTGTTTCTGGATTTATTGGCTGGTCTGCAGGGATATCTCAAAATAGTTGTAATCCATATTTTGAACAAAATTTAGATCAGTCAATTTAAATCACTTATTAAATGCAATTTATATTTAGAAATATTATTTTGAAAATTTGTTATTTATTCTTTAGAATATATTTAAAAAATATCTGATAAATATATTGATGAATAACAAACAAAAAGAAAAAGAGAGTTCAACTTTGGATTTTGAAACTGATAATAAGTTAAATAATTATATTTTATTAGTTAGAAAGCTTAAAAGTATCAAACAAAACATTATTGCTTTAGAAAAAAACTTTTTAGAAAAATAGCAATAAATATTTGAAAAATAGTAATCAAAATAAAAATTCTCTTTCATTAAATCGACAACCTTTGGTTATCTGTTTGTTCACAAGTTTTACTTTTTTAATGATCTTAGTAAGATTAATTTTTTTGCAGCTAGTTAGTCATGAATCTTATAAAAAAATGTCAGATGAAAATAGAATTAGGTTGATTTCCACCCAGCCAATCAGAGGTAAGATAATTGATAAAAATGGATTTATTTTGGCTGATAGCAGATTTAGCTATTCTTTAATCTTAAAACCTTCATCTTTTAATCAAAAATCTTGGGAGAAATATAAAACAAAAATTTCTAATATATTAAATATATCTTCTGATATGATTCAAACAAAATATTCTTATGGTCTGAAAAATAAAAAATTATCCGTAACAATATTAGATGATTTAACAATTGATCAAGTTATTAAATTTAAGGAAAATGAAAATATATTTTATGGCATAGAACTCGTAACAAAAACGATTAGAAATTATCCCTATAAAACACTCGCTTCTCATGTAATTGGGTATACTCAACCAATCACAGATTCAGAATTTAAATTCTTATCCAAAAAAGGTTATAAATTAAACGATTTAATTGGAAGAACTGGAATTGAGTTTGTTTATGAGGATCTTATAAGAGGGGAGTGGGGAGGGGAGATGATAGAAGTTAATTCCTCAGGAACATTTCAAAAATCCTTAGGTATTAAACCTTCGAAAAAAGGAAAAGATATTCAGTTGACAATTGATTTGAATTTACAGTTAGTTGCCGAGGAAGTACTGAAAGACAAAAAAGGTGGTGCCATAATAGTTATGGATCCAAGAGATGGTGCAATAATTGCAATGGCAAGTAAGCCTAATTTTGATTTGAATTTTTTTTCAAAAGACTTTAAACCTCAAAAAGAATATGATGCACTTTTTAATTCACCTTCTAAGCCTTTATTTAATAGAGCCCTAAATGCATACGATCCTGGTAGTGTTTGGAAAATTGTGACTGCCTTAGCTGGGTTAGAAAGTGGAAAGTTTCCTTCTTCAACTATTTTAGAAACTAAGCCATGTATTACTTATGGAAATCAGTGTTTTAGAGAGCATAATGATCTAGGTTTCGGAATAATTGGCTATGAAGATGCTTTAAGAGTTTCTAGTAATACTTTTTTTTATCAAATTGGATATGGCGTAGGAGTTGATGAAATTTATGATGTCTCGCAGAAGCTTGGATTTTCTTCATTGTCTGGAATCGAAATCTCTGAACAAGAAAACATTGGTTTAGTTGCTAGTAGCAAATGGGCTAAAGATGGAAGAGGGTGGGGGAAGCCTGGAAGGACCCCATGGGTACCAGAAGATATTGCGAGTATGTCGATTGGTCAATCTGTTGTTCAAGTTACACCTATACAGATAGCTCGCGCGTATGCAGCAATTGCAAATGGGGGTTATTTAGTAACTCCTTATTTGACAACGATTGATAGAAATTCCTTTTCAAATCAAAAGCGTATTAAAATTGATATTGATGCTAATAATATAAAGTTAGTAAAAAATGGATTAAGAAAAGTAGTTGAGTCTGGAACAGGAGTAGCTATTAATTCTGATATATCTAATCTTCCTCCAGTTTCTGGCAAAACTGGGACTGCTGAAGATTTTGGAGAAGGTGGCGCGGATCATGCTTGGTTTGTTTGTTTTACTCCATCAGAGAAAAGTGAGCTGCTAATAGTTGCTTTTGCACAAAATACACCAGGGGGAGGATCCGTTCATGCTTTACCTATGGCTAAAGAAATTTTAAAAGTTTGGAACAAAAATAAATAATTATCGTCTAAAGTTTTATAACTAGATATTTATACTTCTAATATTTGCATTTGTAATAATCTTTGAATCATATCTTCTATTGTTTTCATATCTGCTGGTTTGCTAAATGACGAAAATAACTGTCTTCCTAATACTTGACTTCCCAAATGTACTAATTGAATCCTTAAGGATGTCAGTAGCTCTAACCCAACTCCACCAGAAAAAGTTGCTATTGCAATTGGTTGGCCATTAAATAAATTTCTAAAATCGTCTCCTGAGATAGAAAGCCATGCTATTAAATTTGAAAGTATTGGAGGAATTGAACCGTTGTATTCCGGAGCACATATAATCCATCTTTCCGTAGCAAAAAGCTTTTTTTTAATTTCGATTATTTCAACTGGGATATTTTCTTTGGTATGAATTCTTGGATTGAATAAGGGGATATTAAAAATAGTAAGATCTAAAATTTCAGAATTAATCTGCATTTCGTTACTTTTTTTCTGAAATTTTTTTGAAAGTTCTAGATTTTTTCCACAACTAGCTGAAATAATTATCAAATCTTGTGATTTAGTCATAAATTAAAGAATAAGCTTAATAGTTTGCCCCACTTTTGCGATGATGGACAGCAGTTAATGCATCAGATTTGAGTATATTACCGTGATGCACTTCAGCATATATTACCCAATGATCTCCACATTCCATTCTTTCTTTTACAGATGCCTCTAACCAAGCTAAAGACTCAGGAATAATTACTTGTTCGTTCGGTGTTAATTCAATTTTCAAGCCTTCAAATCTATTTTCTCCAGGTGCAAAAGGCCTAGTAAATCTTTTTAAAGGCTCTCTAAAATCTTTTTCGCTAAGGATATTTAAGGCAAAAGAATCACCTATTTGAAGAAGTGATTCTACCGATCTATCTTTTGCTACTGCAATACTTAATCCCGGTGGAGAAAAACTTGCTTGACTAACCCATGATGCAAGCATTGCTCCTTTTAAATGATTTTCATCTTTACCTTTAGATGCAGTAAGAACACATAGTGAACCTATTACCCTTCCTAAAGCTTGAAGTGTTGGATTGGTTTTACTAGATATCATTCCAGTATCTGATTTTCTAATATTTTGTTTTGATCTTTTTAAAATTTTTCTACCAAAATGAGTGCCTATTTCCTCTAGTTCTTTAATTTTTGGTTTGTTAGGACTAAATTTAATTCTTATTGGATCAAAACTAAATTTAAAACCACCATCTTTTAATTTTGATTCAAGTAAATCTATTGCTTCACCGCTCCATCCAAAACTACCAAAAATCCCAACAGGTTTATCTCTATTACCCTCTGATAATAAGCTCCCAAGTGCACTGATTATGGGAGTAGGGGCGTGGCCTCCTAAAGTAGGTGATCCTATTAGATATCCATCTGCATTTTGTATAGATTTAATTAGCACATCATTAGAGGTGAATTCACAATTTATGCTTTCAACCTCAACAGAAGTTCTATTTATACCTTTGGCTAATGCATCTCCAATTGAAGCGGTATTACCATATGCGCTCGCGTAAATTAAGGCAATTTTAGGGTTGTTTTGTGAAAGATTTTCGCCCCATCTGATGTAGTCATTTAAAAAGCTTTTTAAGCTGTATTCGATAGCTGGTCCATGAAGTGGTGCTATGGTTTTAATATCTAATTCAGAAATTTTTTCTGCTATGGTTACGATTTGATTAGACATTGGTGCCATAAGGCAATCGTAAAAATGTTTTCTATCACTTTCTGTACTTATTCTGTTCGTCTCAGACCAAGAATCAGATGCTATATGTGCAGAAAAAATTTTTTCACTTAAAAGAATTTCTTGATTGCTTTCATAAACGATTAATCCTCCAGGCCAACGAGCAGTAGGAACAGGAATTAATTTTAGTGATATATTTTCTAATTCTAAATTAAGTTCTTTTTTGATGGTATGAATAGTAGGTAATTTAATTTCAATAAAATCTTTTGAATCTGGTTTTTTTTGATTCCAAAGTTCACTAATAAGTTTTAGTCCAGGATTCGAGCATATGATAGTTACATTTCCAAATTGAGTAGTGATTTTTTTAATCGTTTCTATGATTTGCGGATTTATATGACCAGTAATGACATTGATTTCTTTTAAGTTGTATTGATCCAAAAATATAGAGATTATTTTATTGATTTCATTAGAATATCCTTTTTCAGGTGGATGTATAATAAAAAGTTTTTCATTATTTTTAATTAAAAATGTGTTGAAAGAGGTACCTTTTTCAAGATTAAACTCAAGTTCAAATCTTTCTTTATTTTGATCTAAAAATCTGATACAAGTAATATTTGCAGTGATTTCAAATCTTGATATATTTTTATTTTCTAAAAGTAAGCTTGTATTTAGTTCTGACATCTTTAAAGATTTTTTTTAATAATGGTTGGCAACTTTCCTGTGATGAACAGCTGTTTTACAAGAAAGATCAGATACACTACCATTGTCAACTATGCCGTAAATAATCCAATGATCGGGAGTCTCTAATCGAGAATTAACCTTGCAATCTAAAAATGCTAGCGAATCAGATAGAACTGGTCCACCATTTGCGATATTGCTAATTACATCTACATCAGCAAACCTATCAGCTCCGGGTGCAAATCTCTTTAGAAAATGTCTAAACATTTTTTGATAGTTATCTTCTCGCAAGATGTTAACTACAAAACCCTCTCCTACTTGCATATAAGATTCAATAGCTCTATCTTTTGCTACTGCTACTGTTATACCTGGTGGATCAAAACTTGCTTGACTAACCCAGCTTGCAACCATTGCACTTTGTCTAAAAGTTGAACCTTCTCCTTGACTTGCCGTAACAACGTATAACCCTCCACTTAATCTTCCTAAGGCTTTATCTAAATTTGAATCAAGACTTTTCATTGAAGCAATATTTTTCTTCTTGTTAATTAATTGTCCCAAATCAGTCCCTGCTTCTTCGAATTGTTGATAGATAATAGGATCAGGTATATTTTTAACCCTTAAAGGCAAAAAAGCTTCTTTTTGCCCTAATTCTCTCAATTTATTAGCTAATGAATCAATTGGTTCATCATTTCCTCCGAATGCATCATAAACAGCAGTAAATTGTTTAGTTTTTAATGCAGCAAAGAGAGTTCCAAGAGACTCTTTTAGTTCATTGTCTGAACTAACTGGCCAAGTAGGGATTACTACTGCTTTAGATTCAGAAATTAAAGCAGTTAATTCTTGAGAATCTGAAGATCTTAAATCAATTAACTGAACCTGTGCATCTGCCTTACTTATGCCGTGAGATATGGCTTGACTTAGTCGATCACAATATCCATAATCGCTTATATAGCATACAGATACAAAATCATTCCCTTTACTCTTATTGCTACTCCATTCTAAATATTTTCCTTTCCAAAATTCGGGTTGATTATGAAGCAAAGGCCCGTGACCAACCGCTATCGTTTTCAGTTCAGGTAATTTATCAATTCGCTTAATAGCTTGTACAACGCTTCTTGCATTAGGACCCATTAAACAATCGTAGTAAAAACGAAAATCATCATATATTTCTTTTTGATCAGTATCAAAAAAATCTTCAGAGCAATAATGTAGTCCAAAGGCATCGCATGTATATAAAACATTTGTGCCATGGTCATATGAGAAAATAGTATCTGGCCAATGTAAATTTGGTGCGCTTATAAATTCAATATTATGATTTATTGCACTATTTGGATTCGTTCCAAGATCTAAAAATTCTCCGCTTTTAACTTCTAAACTTTTAAATGGAACATGTATTTGGTCTTCAATAAATTTAAGTGCTAGTTTTGATCCAACTAAAATAATATTTTCATTTAATTCTAGTAGATTTCCTATTAATCCAGAATGGTCAGGTTCTGTATGACTTGTAATTAGATAGTCAATTTCTTTAGGATTAACTACTTTAAGTAATTCTTCAAACCATATTTTTTCGAACTTGCTGTGACTGGTATCAATAATTGCTAATTTTTTGCCTTTAATAATGAAACTATTGTAAGTAGTTCCGTTTCTTAAGCCAAATTCAATATCAAATCGACTGCGGTCCCAATCTAAAGATCTTATTGCAAAAGAATCTTCAGTAAAGTTTCGTGATTGTACTGACAACCTGTTTTCGATTTGTGCCAATTTTAAATTACTTGTTTGCGCAGAGGATATCATAGAGTGATTCACTTTATAAATTAACTTTAGTTATATAGAATGTAAATTCGCGTGATTTTTTGTGTGAAATAACCGAAATTCCGCTCTTTTTTAATTTTTGCTCTTTTTATTCTGGATACATGACATCTCAACTAATTAAAAAAATAATTACTGGAGATGAGATAAGGAAAGCATTTTTAAGTTTTTATAGTCAAAAACTTCATAAGGTCATTCCAAGTGCATCTTTAATTCCTGAAGATCCTACAGTTCTCCTCACAATTGCTGGAATGCTTCCTTTTAAGCCAGTTTTTCTTGGATTGCAAGAGAGGCCATCAAAAAGAGCTACATCTAGTCAAAAGTGCATAAGAACAAATGATATAGAAAATGTTGGAGTTACTGCTCGACATCATACTTTCTTCGAGATGCTTGGTAATTTTTCTTTTGGCGACTATTTTAAGCAAGAGGCAATTGAGTGGGCGTGGGAATTAGTTACTAATATTTACGGACTTTCTGCTGAAAATATAATAGTTAGTGTGTTTCACGAAGATGATGAATCGGCAAAGATATGGCAAGAAGAAATTGGTATTAACCCAGAAAGGATAATTAAACTTGGCGAAAAAGATAATTTCTGGTCTTCAGGTAAAACTGGTCCATGCGGACCTTGTTCAGAATTATATTATGATTTTAATCCTGAAAAAGGCCTTCAAAATATTGATTTAGAAGATGGAAATCGTTTTATAGAATTTTATAATCTTGTATTTATGCAATATAATCGTAACTCTGATGGTAAATTGGCAGATTTAAAATATAAAAATATTGATACTGGAATGGGACTTGAACGAATGGCTCAAATATTACAAAAGAAGAAAAATAATTATGAAACAGATTTGATTTTCCCAATTATTCAAAAGGCTTCTGAGATTTCAAATATTGATTATTTTTTCGCAGATGAAAGAACTAAAATTTCATTAAAAATTATTGGAGATCATACAAGAGCAGTGATTCATTTAATTTCAGATGGAGTAAAAGCAAGTAATCTTGGAAGGGGCTATGTATTAAGAAGACTTATTAGAAGAATGGTTAGACATGGAAGATTATTAGGTATAAAAAATGAATTTTTGACGAAAATTGCAACTGTAGGAATTAAATTAATGCAAGAGTATTATCCAGATTTAAAAACTAATATTAATTCAATATTAGGTGAAATAAAAATTGAAGAAGTGAGATTTAGAGAAACTCTTGATAGAGGAGAGAAATTGTTAGATGAGTTGATTTCTTCAGGGCAGAAATTAATTACTGGTTTTAAAGCCTTTGAACTTTATGATACTTATGGTTTCCCTTTAGAACTGACAGAAGAAATTGCTAAGGAAAATAATATTAGAGTTGATGTTAAGGGTTTTGAGAAAGCAATGTATGCACAAAAACAGAGAGCTAAATCTGCTTCGAATAATATTGATTTAACACTAAAGGGTTCACTAGAAAGAGAAATAGAATTGTTCAATAAAACTGTTTTTACTGGTTATGATTCTCTTAAGTCAGAATCAAAAATTAAGGGTATATTTTTGGGGTCAACTTTAGTTAAGGAAGCAAGGGAAGGTCAGAAAGTTCTAATTGTCCTTGATAAAACATCTTTTTATGGAGAATCCGGTGGTCAAGTAGGCGATATTGGAACGATATTATCAAAAGATCTCGAGGTGTTTGTTGATAACGTAGTACGAAAGAAAAATGTTTTTCTACATTATGGAATAGTGAAAAAAGGAATATTACTACTTGGACAAAAAGTTAAAACTAAAGTTTATGCTTCGAACAGAGCTAAGGCTGCGGCAAATCATACTGCTACCCATTTGTTGCAAGCTGCTCTGAAAGCAGTTGTAAATGAAAACGTTGGACAAAAAGGCTCATTAGTCGCGTTTAATAAATTACGATTTGATTTTAATTCTTCATATCCTATTTCAAAAGATCAAATTCTTAGAGTTGAGACTTTAGTCAATTCTTGGATTATGGAAAATCACTCTCTTGAGATTAAAAATATGCCTAAGAACGAAGCTCTCGAAGGCGGTGCAGTGGCAATGTTTGGAGAGAAATATGGAGAAGAAGTAAGAGTTGTTAATGTACCAGGAGTTTCGATGGAACTATGCGGAGGAACTCACGTAAAGACTACATCCGAATTAGGTTGTTTCAAAATAATTAGTGAAGAAGGAATCTCAGCGGGGGTAAGAAGAATTGAAGCCTTATCAGGACAATCAGCCTTTGAATACTTTAATGATAGAAATTCTCTTGTTAATCAACTTAGTGATCTATTAAAAGCAAATCCTAATCAACTTTTTGATAGGGTCAATTATTTGCACTCAGAACTTATAAATAAAAATAAAGAGTTACAAAAAATGAAAAAAGAAATTGCTTATTTTAAATATTCTTCACTTAGTTCTTCTGCAGTAAAAATAGGCGTCTGTTCCATGCTCATAAGCCAAATTGATGGATTAGATGGTAATGCTCTTCAATCAGCAGCTTTAGATTTAACTTCAAAATTGGGAGAAAAATCGGTGGTTGTTCTTGCAGGAATACCTGATAGAGAGAATAAAAAATTGTTAATTGTTGTCTCACTAGGTAATGATTTAGTTAAACAACATTTTCATGCAGGGAAAGTAATTAATGATATTGCAAAGATTTGTTCTGGGGGCGGAGGTGGAAAACCAAATTTTGCTCAAGCAGGAGCCAAAGATGTTGAAAAATTAAATGAAGCTTTGGAATACGCAAGAAAAGACTTAAAGAAAAAGCTTCTATTTTATTCTGATAAGTAACTACTTTTTCTTAAGCTGGTTTCGATTTGGTCAATTAATATTCGTGCTTCTTCAATAGTTAAAGTTTTGTTATTGATGGCAGTTTCAGTATTGACTCTGATTGATTCCACTAAAGTATCTGAACTGTAATCTAACAATTGTAAAATTTCTGATTTACTATTCTCCTTAATAATATTTTTAATTTCATAAGAATTATCGTCATTGATATCAATGTGAACAACATTAGTATTTCCAAATAAATTATGAAAATTTCCTAATGCTTCTTGATACGCTCCTGCCATAAATATTCCTATGAGATAGTCATTATTTTCTTCAGGGCGATGTAAGTTTAAAAGTGATTTAATCTTGCCATTATCAATAAAACTATTCAGCTTGCCATCAGAATCACAAGTTAAATCTGCAAAGTTGCCTTTACAAAAGGGCTCTTCTAAATGTCTATGTATTGGTATGATTGGAAAAATTTGATTGATTGCCCAGGTATCAGGAATAGATTTAAAAATTGATAAATTAGCATAATAAGTAGATGCTAATGTATCGGTAATTTCAGATAAATCTGGATGGATGATCTCATCATTATCTAATTTATGCGCAATCTCTTTTGCACAAGCCCATGTAAGTTCTTCGGCATAAGCCCGTTCTTCCAAACTTATAAATCCTAATCTAAAAGCGACTAAGCAATCTTCCTTAAATTTTTTGGCATCGTTCCATAATTCTATTAATTCAGATAAATCTTCTTGTTTTTTCTTAAGATTTTTTAGCTGATTAAGAGTTCCAATTAGATTCATGATGATTAATGATTGGTTTTTTTGATCAGATATTCTTACTTGGGAATTGACATGGCTTGTCCCTAAAACATTAAAAATTAAGACTGAGCAATGACTGATTATCGCTCTCCCGCTCTCTGAGATGATTATTGGATGCTTAATATTGTTGACTTCACATGAATCTTTTAATGTTGCAATAACATCATTTGCGTAGTTTTGAAGAGAATAGTTTGTTGAAGTATTTGAAGACGTTTTAGTTCCATCGAAATCGATACCTAAGCCGCCACCGACATCTATATATTTCATTGGTGCGCCTAACTTACATAACTCAACGAATATTTGACTAGCTTCTTGTAATGCGTCTTTTATTACTGAAATATCACTTATTTGACTTCCAATATGGAAATGAAGTAACTTCATTTCATTTATTAAATTTGCTTCTTTAAGTTCGTTGATTGTTAACATTATCTCTGGAATTGATAATCCAAATTTTGAATTATCGCCCACTGATTTTTGCCATCTCCCGCTACTTTTACTTGCTAACTTTGATCGAATTCCAAGTATGGGTGTTGCTTTAAGATTCTTCACAGCTTTTATAATTCTCTTAACTTCATCTCTTTGCTCAATAACTATAATTGGCTGTTTACCAAGTTTTCTGGCAAGTATTGCGGTTTCAATATACTTTTTATCTTTATATCCATTACAAATTAAAAGTGATTTTTGATTTTCTAGAATCGATAATCCGATCAATAATTCTGACTTACTGCCTACCTCTAAACCAAAATTCCAAGGATTTCCATATTCAATAATTTTTTCCAATACATTTTTCTGTTGATTACATTTAATTGGAAAAACTCCTTGATAAATATTTTTATAGTCATAAGTTTGTATAGCCTTAGAGAAGGCATTATTTAATTCTGTAATTCGGTCTTTTAAAATATCGTTAAACCTTATTATTAAGGGAGTATTGATTTCTCTACTTCTAATCTCTTTAACAAGTTTTAAAAGATCAATTTTTTTAGTGGATTGTCCATCTGGGCTTATCGATATATTGCCAAGAGAATTAATTGAAAAATATTTGCTTCCCCATTTATCAATACCATAAATAGAAATACTATCTTCTATAGTCCAATTTTTATTAAATTTTTTTGGATCAAAATTGGTCAATTTTGTTTTAGTGATTTATAAATGTTTTTGAAAATGACTCAAAACAATATCTTTTATTTTAATGAATACTTGCCAAGTTACCACCTTAAAGAAGAATATACATAGAGAGATTACTAATTA
>MDSV01120078.1_pt1 | contig 11565 bp, 8 predicted proteins | sample 810851 | NCBI WGS metagenome assembly MDSV01 (sample SAMN05326640, study PRJNA326480) | marine metagenome | isolation source: seawater | place: Atlantic Ocean: North East | collected 2012 | reverse complement strand
ACCGAAAGCACCCGATTTTACGGTATCATGATACCGTAAAACACAGGTCTTTCGGTATCACAAAATCGCCGCCACCCAGGGTAAGCAATCGACTAATTTGGAACATTTACTTTTTACTTTTTATCCACCCCCAAATTCGTCGATTGCACGGGAGTGGCAAGATGCTCGTCGCGAAGTCGCAAACTTTTCGTGTATACCCACGCGTGGGTTTGAATATACTATCAATTGCACTGACAATTACAAAAGACAAGCGAGGCCGAGGCGATCTCATCCGTTGCGAGTCGAAACGTTCTGTACTGCGGATGCTGCCCAGCCTTAGCCATCTTTCCATTCTCGATGGTAAAAAGGGACGACGCTCTGTGAGAACCGCTGCCAGGACTCGTTCCATGGCGCGCGAGAAAATGGCGCGCGAGAAGATAGCCCGCGATTCTGTGCTTGCGTCTTTAGAACTGGTACAGCATATTTTACTGCAAGTCGATGACGATGCAGAGGGCCTGGCCTCCATCCTTGCTATGCTAACGATCAATAATAAAACACCTCCGAACGATATGACCGCAGCAGAGAGAGAAGAGACGTGGCGTATGCTCGGAAGTCGTTACTTTGGTACGGGAATTATCACACGCTCGCGCTCGGATTTCAGGTCTGCGACATCCAAATTCCTGAACATTCTGACCGTGGAATACGGCACAAAGGAAGGACTTGCGCAAAACGGCATCGGAGCCGACGCGTTCTTTGACGAGCCACATCTTCGCGCGCATTCGTATGGAACCTTGTTGCTCAGCAAGAATGAACATGTACAGGAAGCGATCAAATACCTGATCTTAATTCATTATTTCAGGATCGGCTACCACCAGAATCGGGCTTCGCCCTTTCATTGGTCGAAAGTAGAAACCCCAACTGAGATCACCGAGACCGGATACAATCAGCTGCTCTACGTAGCTAATCGAACGTTCAGTGCGAATGACTGGTCAGCCGCCTTTCTGGGTCCTGAGGATGCGGTCTTTAAGGGTCCTGATGATATACCTCGGCCTGCCTTCACCCTCGTGATATCAAGTGAAGACGACGACGACCAATGCGTAAATTACGAGATGATTGAGGTCCGAGAACTGGATCTTGAGCGATATTATCGTAATAATAAGGACGCTCTGAAATCCAAATTCGATCAGTTGTATAGGCGGTAGACGGACCGATCAACGCCGTAAAAGTTTTTTTCACTAACGACAACTTCCGGGTGGAAGCGCGTGTTGCTTGGATCAGAGATTTATCCGTTCTGAAGAGCGACAAGGGGAGGAAAGGAGTCTTCAAAGTACTCGGGCCAGGCTGCCCACTGTCCAGATCGACGAATGGCGTCGTTGAAGATGAGCTTGATACGGTAGTACTTTCGATACACCTGCACGGCGTCAAACTGCGAGCCGTGCGGGTCGTCGCTTTCGGCTGCAATGGTGAAGTAGCGTTTGGCGAAGTCGTCGTCGTGGTCGCCGATACACAGGGGAAAGCAGCTGCATCCGAGCGGCACGTTCTTTGAAGCCACCAGAAAGCGAGTTCCGTCGTCGTCGCGCTTGCGCTTGGTGGACAGCTTGACGGCAGACAGGGTTCCAATAAATTCGTTGTAGGAGCAGTCGTCGGGCATGTTTTCTGGCGGCCCCATCTTTCGAAAGCGGTCTATCTGTTTCCTGAGCTCGTTCTTGTCGAGGTTTCTGCGCAGGTTGGCGTCGAAAACGTCGACGAGCGCAGATGCGAGGTCGAGCGTCCAGAGCCAGTGCACTTTTGAGCTGCGCACCCACACCGCCATCGGATGCTTGGAGTGCGACGCGCGGTAGACTTTGAGGTCTGCGTTTGGCCACTTCAAGTCGGGGAGATGGAAGTGGTACGCTCCGAAGAGGAGTTGAAGCGCTTCCAGCGCCATCTTGTGTGGATGCAGCTTGGCAACATGCAGCTTTGCGGCGCTCGCTGCAAGCACGTGCAAACAAAAAATGTTCATATTTGTGTCTCGTATTCCGTTCCCGGTGCGAGAGAAAAGCACACACTTACGAACAGGAAGCGGTGAGGACCAGGCTTACGGTACACCCGAAATCCGGAAAGTATTTTGAGGATGTACTGCGTGTACTACAAGAGGTATGCTAATCGACGAGTCGGACCCCCATCGCTGCGACGCCATCCTAGCTGTCCGCTCCGCCGTCGGCGTCGTCGTCGGAATCCGACATAGGGGACGGCATCAATGCGAAGCCATCTTCGTTGTCCGCGCCGCCGTCGGCGTCAGAACCTTCCAGAGGGGAGGGGACCGCTGCAACGCCATCTTCGTTGTCCCCGCCGCCGTCGGCGTCAGAACCTGCCCGAGGGGACGGGCTGTGTGCGGTGTTTTCTCCCGAGTGCACGGCGAGCCGGTGGAAAAAGAGACCCTTGGTGCCGCGGAAGTAGTTGAAGCAAGTGTTGCATTGCGTGTCCTTCTTCTTGGCAGTGGGAGGAACCCCGTAGGAAGGAGACCCTTTCTTCATTGCCGTCTTCATGACCTTGCTCAGCGTCGTTCCGTTTCGCACCCTTGAAGCGCGTTTCGGACATTGAAAAGGGCGCTCTCTCATTCAGAAACTGGAGCCGAGAACGGCGAGGTGGAACACACACACACACACACACACACTTGATGTAGTTTGAAAGAAATGAAATGGCACGCCCCGCATTCTTGTGGTCCGGGACCACAAGAATGCGGGGCGTGCCTTCCCATGTGTCCCCAAACTACTTTGGGCGTGTGTGCGTGGTCACCGCGTTTTGGATGGGCGATTCAGGGTTTGTGATCGTTTGGGACGTGGAAACTCAAACAACCATAGACTCGATGATCGGAGCCACGAGAGGCGAAAAGGTTGCGGCGTGCCAGGTGTCTGTGGCCTGTGCGCTCCGTATTCCGCTTCACCTGGCGATGAAGGCGGGATTTGGGGAAGAGGCAATGGAAAAGGCAGTGCACAGCTCGTACTGGAGAGACAAAGACCCGGAGGGCACCGGCCCGTTTGAAGCACTGTTCCGCCTCTTCGACGAGGCCACCCTGATTGCTGGGTTCAACACGTGCGCTTTCGATCACATCGTGATGCGCAAGTACTACGGAGAACAGATACGCAGGTACGAGTCTCACGTCCTCAAGTCGTTCGACACATTTTCCAGGCTCCGAGATGCGACGGGGAAGTGGTACAAGCTGGACACGCTGCTTCAGTGCAACTCTCTGCACGCGAAAACGGCGTCTGGACTTCAAGCAATCAAGATGTGGGAAGACGGGGAACGGAGCGAACTTGAGGAGTACTGCAAGAACGACGTGGCGCAGACGGCGCGCTTGTTGATGCAGCGCGAGCTTAGAATCCCCAATTCTGATGTTCTGATCCCTAATCACGTGTTCGGAATTGCCAGTGCTTGCAGGATGACGCTGTCCCACTCGTCCTCCAACGCTTCCTAGAAGTACTTTGCGGATGTACTGCGTGTAGACGCAAACTCTACTTTCCGGATGTCGGGTGTACTGCGAGTGCGGTATTTACCGCTACCGGTTCGTCATTATGTCCTTTTTCCATTTCAAAAGGAATAAGCGCAACGCACACGCACCGCCCACATCACGCCCTTTCTTCGTGTTTGTAATCTGCGATGCGCAAGTTCAGCAGATTCCTAAAGTGCACAATGGTCGATCCGGAAACAAAGGAGACACTTCAAGGCGTGGCCACTGGAAGGCTGAAGGGCCGGCATCTGACGTGGATTACAGCCAAGATCGACAGGAAGCGAAAACGCAAGGCGGAAGAGGACGGCAACTCCAGGGCAGAGAGCCGATTCAAGTACGACGTGAACGCCTGGAATGTCAAGTTCGTCGAAAGGCCGTGCGACATCTCAGGGCTCGAGTACGGAGAGAAGGTGATCGCTCCCGACAAGACCGGAGTTCCGAGCTGGTCGAAAAAGGACGAGATTCGACACGAAGCGTGCGAGTTCTTTTCGGGAAGCGGGCGTCTTTCGGAGGCCTTTGACAAGATCACATCTCTAAAGAGCACGCGCGTAGACTGGTCCATCACCGAAGATCTCGACAACGGAAGCTGGCATGTCTCCGCGGACATTGCAAGCATGCAAACGTTTTATCTGAAACACCTGATGAGCGTAGCGTACATCCACCTCTCCCCCACCTGTTCCACGTATTCGAACCTGGCCTCCAGCGTGCACCGCCGAGAGTGGGAGAACAACTATCTGGGCGTCACCACGGCCGCCCACGAGGCAAACGGGCTCATCCTCCGCCTTTTCAACGCGCTGCGAAACCGACAACGACAGGCCTCCGAGCCCGCCATCATCACGATCGAAAACCCCGACGCCACGTTTCACCTCTCGCCCGTGGGCCGCCTCATGCAGAAGCCCATCTCCGAGGGCGGCCTCGGCCTCACGCTGCTAAACCTGTCGTTCTGCGCGTTCGGGGAACCCTTTCGCAAGAACAGCATCTTCCTCACGAACTCGAGATGCATGATCGCTCTCTTCTCCGACAATCGCTTCCGATGCGACGCATCCAAGGAAATGGGGTGTTCCTTTTCGGCCAAGGTTCACGTCCCTATTTCGGGTCGCTTTGGGACGGGATGCGACACCGACGAGGCAACGCCTTTCCCGTTCCAGCTTTGCTTCGCAATCGCGAACTGCGTCCGGTCCGACCTGACCTCCAAGGGCTGCGAAAATTCGCACTGCATATTCGACGACAAACACAAGCACACGTGCTCGCACGTCATGCATCCCAAGAGGCGCGTCATTTGCGGCCCCGCGCGAGCGAACGCGTAGACTCGCACTACACGCAGAGCGCCTCGACTAGAATGTGCGCAATCACTATCTTCTGGAGAGTGTCCGATAGACTGAGTTTACAGGGCGGGCATGGGTGGAGATAACCGATGAAACAGGCGGACAGCGATGCTGCGCATCCTAGCGCCCTGCTTTTTTGAACAAGCCGCATCACATGCAGAGGAGTGTGCACGTAAAACAAATACGCCGACATGAACTTGAATCCGTAATCTTTACCCCGGGCCCGGGTGACAGAAAATGCAGCAACATGCAATGCCACCGAGCCACATGCACCGACGTCGTCGTAGAAGTGAAATACGGAAGCGATGCAGAAGAGAACGGTCACCATAAGGGAGGGCAGGGGCACCAGTAAAAGCACAGCGTATATGGGCACGCAAAGCAGAGAGTCGATGTCCGAAACCCCGTGAGCGGCAACGATTGCGATTTCGCGACTGAACCCGGAGACGTCGAGTTCGAAGGCCACCATGTGATTTCAGGGACCTGTCCGCTTGCAGGCGTTGCGGGCATATCGCTCAATGGTCGGATAGCGACCGACATTGGGCGCATTCTCGCATACCAATCTTCAAACGCCACGCGAGTACGCGCCGAGAGATATCGCTAGCTATTAGACGATTGCAAGTTGCTTTCAATGAATTACACGTGTATTTCTAGAAAGCAAACGTAAAAGCGTTTTAGACCGGGCACCGTGTCTGCACATGAGCGATGAAGGGGAGCGTAATACGTTCGCTCCCGACGACGAACGCATGAGGAATCTCACAACCCTCATGCTGCACAGCTGCAAAGTGCGCGAGACGTTGGTGCCAATGAATGTAATGAACATCATGGCATCCATTCAGATGGGGACGATGGTTTCGTACTGGGCCAATCGGGATTCCTGCTGGTCCGAACAGAGGATGAAAGAATACATAGAGCGCATGTTTTCTCGGAAGCACAACCCGCTTTTGCTTATGCGCAAGGTGCAGCTGCAAACACACCAGTACCAAATCGGAGATGGAGTCAACCGGGTGCTCGAGGCGATTGTCGGATTTTGCAACGACAAGTTCTCGGTGACGCTACCGATCGGGCCCGAAGGAGCGCCCGTAACCCTCTATTACTCGCAACTCGATTCGGTTACCAAGATGGTGTTCGACACGCAGACAAACATGGCGGTGCTAGAGCTCGAAAACATCACCGACAAGGATTTTGAAGAGCGTATCGACAAGATGAACTCCGGAACAAAGATGAAACGCGGAGAACACATCAACCTGCAGGCGAACCAGGGAACGCCCCGATCGGACTTCTTGGCGTGGCTTCGCGACCGCTACACGTGGAGCCGCATTGGACTGAAGCGAGACGGAGCCGGAATGGATCTTCTCGGCCAGGTCGTACACCAGATGTTCAAGGAACCGAATTCGCGGACGCAAGGAATGTCCAAGAAAGCGAAAGAACTAAAGAGGAAGAGGGACGAATACGAAGACGAGGAAGAAGGAGAAGAGGACGAGGAATGTGTGGACCCGGAAGCAGTCGGAGACGCGGATGGAGTGATGAAGAACAGGTTCACTACAGACGTGGCAAGGAAGCAGACAATCGAAAAATTCATGAAGAGCCCTTCGCCACTTGACCCGCAATCAAAATCGGCGCAACTCATCATTTCCGCCTTCGACGACCTTACGGACGTCTTTGAAAACGAGACGTGCTCTGGAGCAGAGTTCCTCAAGCACTGGACTTCGAAGGGAGAAACAGACCGATTCCGCCTCTTTCGTCACGCAATCCTTGCCGTCGTACTTTCAAACATCTACGACGGATGCCCAATCACCAAGGACACGATCTGCTACCTCTACACGAAGGCCAGGCAGCTCTGCAACGATCCGCTGTTTGCAAGGGAGTACAACTACCTTCAGCACACGACCTTCCATTGGACAGCATCTATCAACTCCCAGCGACGGCCCTATCCGCATCCTCACAACAAGACCATAGGCGACGGACTTAAGAGCATGCTGCTTTCAATGAAGCCGAATCAGAGAAAGGTCATCGTTTCTCCAATGAATATGAAGTTGTGGAACATCCAAGACATCGACGACAACAACTACATGAGGATTTGGAGCGAAGACAGGGGGAATTACCTTTACTTCAACGTGGGCGATAAACGCCCTGATTTGACCAACAAGCTGCGCGAGATCGCGCGATACAAGTTCGTCTACACGGACTGAAGCGGACACACGAATAAGATCTACGCGCGCACACGTCCGTGATAGAAGGGTACCCAAAATGCCACGCGCGGAACCCTCTGGGGCTAATCTTGCACCGTTACGAACACTCACATCTCGCCTCCAGGAGCCGAGAAGGCTCGTGCTAAAGAGCGCCCCAGAAGTCAGATGAGTAGAATCCGTCCGGCAAATCGTCTCCTTGCTTAACGAACACCCACATCGCTCCGTTTCCAGCCCATTGTGCGTACATGGTCACTCCGGGGTTGGTGTATTCGGACTTGAATTTGGCCCACATGTGAGGCCACCCATTTCCTTCGCCGTCGTACACAATCCCGCCCTTTTGCACCATTTCGAATCCCATCTGCTGATACAACATCCTAGGCAAAGGAAGCTTGTTTTCCATTGTAGGAATGCGAGGGTCCATACTAACATTATAAACACGGCCGGTTTTTGTTTTTAAAGCGTAAAGCATGTCTTTGGAGGGCGCAGCCTCGATTTTCCTCTCCACAACCACCCCGCGGAATCCGAACCCAACGGACGCTTCTTTCATTTTCTGGCCCGCTCGGAGCACTTGAGAAAGGCGAGAGGGGTTGCGCGCCGGCGCATTCGGTACGCGAAAGGACATGTCTTTTACTCTACCCTTTGATTGCTATTCTAATTGAAGACTGCTCTTCGTCGGAATCTGGAGACACGCTAAGGTAAGACTGCGGAGGTTGCTGGGACGCGGAGCTTGAAAACGAAAAGGCGCCGAGAAGCGAGTCTCCAAGTCTGGAAACCACGCCTTCGCTCTGCACTCCCGCGCGCCGCCGGTTATCAGCTCGTCGCTGCTGCGCAGTCCGAGTATCGAGAGCCGACGAAGAAGCTGCTTCTGGAAACGAAGGCTTCAAATCGGACTTCACAGTCGCATCCTTCGAGACGGTCCTCCTTCGACGCGCCGCCGCAACCGAGGACGCAATTGACCTTCGAGCCAAGCCGCGTCTCGCGGGTGGGACCTCCGCCGCCGAACGGACTCCATCTTCGCGCGTCGATATGAATATGGCGACCATGAAGTCGTAACCGAATCGAGCGACGAAGTTTATGCACTGAGAGAGGCCCAGCAACGTCACGGTTATGATGAACAGGAGGGTCACGTAAAGCAGCCCACCCGCCTGAGTTATGGAGCACATGAGATAACCCGCGCTGTGGAAGGAGCTGCTCGCCGAAGCCGAGAGCGTAGCGGAGTTTACGGCGTCGATCGCCTCTGCTGCTCTCAGAACTCCTATCTGCCCCGTGTAGGGGTTTTCGTCGGTGGAGTTGAGGCCCACCGAGTCTATGAAGCGCGCCACGTTCTGCATAACACCATCCCGGGCACAGAACTCTTCAAACTCCAGACCGTGGAAGTCGACACCTTCTGTATTGGTCGTCTCTCTGAATCCGGGAATACTGGGAAGCATGAGCGGGAACGCAGGGAAGCAAAGCTTATCTTCCGACGGACGATGCACCCTCAACACCTGGCCGTCACTTGAAACGCTGGAGTCGCCCGATTCTTCGAGCTGCGTTTTCGAGATCTCGTCTGCCGGAGGAGTCAGGTAGCAACCCACGGTACCGTAGACAATGTACCGAAGAGCGGTCCGGAAAAAGCTTTCTTTGGTCTGGTCGACCACCTGGCCGTCCGGGTAGGCGCGGTCGTAAAAGGCAAACGGCGCTGCCACCACGCCCTCGAGAAAAGCGTCGGAAAGGCGCCGCAGCCCCCCGCGGCCGTCGTGGCGACTGTCGGAAGAGAGGCGACGACGAACACGAGAGAACACGCCCGGTTCGTGCCAAGGCGGGTCTTTCCCGTGCTCCTTTCGGTACTGGACACGACGGAAAAAATCGCCAAGGATCCCCGGCTTGTACGCGGGGTTGTCCAAATGCCAGTATCCACTCGGATGCGTCTGTGCAATCTCGTCGTGAGATATTCCCTTTTCTCGTAGAAGCTGCCGCTTGCGTTCCACGTCGCGAAGTCGGACCATTTCGTCGGAAAGACGATTCCAGTCTACCACCTCGTGCAGCCACGAAAGGGCGTGCGATTCCGGAAGCTCCACCACGTGCGTGCCGAGCACCTGCCCGCTCAACATCCTGCGCCGCGAGACTTCCTTTTCCAGGAGATCGTAGAGATCGTTCGCCACGGCTGGCCGAGATGCCAGCTTTCGTCGAGAAAGCTCTCTGCGCTCGCCGGCTCGCTTTGCCACGGCCATCGACATGCGAGCGTACCTATCCTTCAGGTTGACCATACCGGCCAGGACTCCTCCGAAGCGATCCGATACAGACCCCTGTTCCGTCTGGACAGAAAGCAGCCCATCCATGGGAGCCAGCTCGCGAACAGAGTCCCAGTACAGGTGGTCGTGGCGGGCATCGGACAAGCGGATTTCCGAATGCGACGACGACTCCCGTATGGCCCGCTGCTCCACTCGACGCATCGAAGCCTGCATTGCTCGCGTAGCGTTTGAAATCATAATTCTCGTCAACCCCACAGCGCGGGCGTGACGACCCAAGTCGCTTCTAGACGCGCGGTCGAACGCATAGCCCCCATACTTTCTCGCTTCTGCTGCCTCTTCGTCTTCCTGCAGGAGTCGCCCTTCCATAGCACGCTTCTTCTCGCGGTGCCTACGGATGATATCTCCAGCGACGGATGCATCTTCCGCCCGCTTTGAAGAGTACGAAGCCCGACGCCGGTTCCCAGAGCTTTTTGATTCTCGGAACATTCCGGTCGCCTTTGCCACACCCATGAGCGTTTCTCCTAGCTTGAATCCGGCATCCTCCACTTTTTTTCGAACCGAGTCCACGTCCAGGCCGTACTTTTTGGACGTGTGGTGCAGGATGCTCAACCCCATACATTCGGCAGCAGTCGCAGTACCGCCGTCGGTTCTGCACTCTCGCTCCGGGTGGAGGCTCGAATCAAGAATATCAACACCGACGTGAGCTGCCACAGATAGATTATGGACGCTAGAATGGTTGCGCTCATGAAGACGGCGCGTCGTCCTCGCAATCCTCTTCCTCGCTTGCCTTCGTGCGTGCATCTCACAGAAGCGACGCCCGCACTCCTTGGTGCCGTTGCGGTGTCGAGCACAGCACGCACGCTCCAAGGTCTCTGAAACGTGGGCTTCTACGAGTGCCTTATTTGCATATTCGTCCTTGCTGGAATCATGGGACATCTTGCGACGAAGACCGCGGATTCTTCGCCCGGAGAATGCGAAATGAGTCCTGCACGACACTTTCTTGCTCGTATTTACACAGTCCGTGCACGAACCACTCCCGTTGGCGCCGACTGCTTCTCCCCTCAAAAGCATCCACGTTCGAGCCGCCGCTTCCTGCGCACGAACTGCCCTGGTCAGGTTTTCGTCCCGTATTGACGCACACGTCCTTTGCGTTTGAACACCAATGAGCCAGGAGAGAGCAGTCTGGTCTTCGGTTTCTTCATGCTCCAGATCTTGCTGGAGCCGCCTTTCCTGCGGCTTGCACACTGCCCACTCCGGCGCTTTGAGGTCGGGCATGGAACGAGCGTGAGCTTCGAAAAGAAATCGCCGGTCTTCTCGCAGAGATTCGTAGTTCTGGAAGGGGTTCTCGGCGCGTTTGGAATTGAATACCACCATTCCATCTCGCATACCACGAAGGAGAACCGCGTTTGCCAAAACCACAGATTGAAGCTTTGGGCTTATGCCAAGTGCAAGCGTGTTTCGCTGTTGCGCGACTCCGGATGCCGCAGACCAGATGCACTCCAAACTCGAAGCGCACGCTATTGGATCGATGCTTGTGGGCCCAATTCCCGACAGCGCTCCCTCGACGTCCCGGAGGATATCGAGCGCGGTGGGGGAGCTGGAGCCGACGTCCGACTTGCAACGGCTGCAGTCGTCCGCGCACAACTCCACGGACGCGCATGTCAGCATTTCGGTGGCTACAAGCATAACCACGGGCTCCAGGATTGCAGAGGCGGCCTTAAGAGCAATGGAGTGGTCGTTTCGCATCGTTGAATTCAATGATTGATAATCCGAGTCGATATCGAACACCATGGACACGTTGTCGCCAACAAAACACCCTCCGGTATTCAGACACGCAGAACGAATCATGTACTCCGAAGCGCGACTCGCGTTTGGAGCCCCAGTGTCGTTGGACAAGGCGAGAGACGCGGCGACGCTGGATGCAGCAGAGTAGGACCACGCTCCGGGAAGAACTCGACGCGGGTAGAGCCATCCCTCATGGCACACTTCGATGACGCGATTCCACCAATTTTCAAACCACGAGTCGTCTCCATCTTTCGAATCAGATTCGAGCCTGCGCATCTCCCATTCTATGCACGCGGGAAATATCGCATACCCCGGAACGCAAAGCTGGGGAGGAAAGGCAGAAAACGGAGGCGGACGCGGACCAGGAGGCGGACGCGGAGGAGGAGGCGGACGCGGAAGCGGACTCGGAGGAGAAGGCGGACGCGGCGAAAGAGGCGGTGGACACGGAAGCGGAGGATAAGGAGGCGGAGGAGGTGAAGGCGGAGGAGGAGGAGGAGGAGGCGGGGAAGGCGGAGGTGGCGAAGGCGAAGGAGGATATGGAGGCGATGGTGGAGCAAGAAGTT
>MDSV01066231.1_pt1 | contig 11565 bp, 11 predicted proteins | sample 810851 | NCBI WGS metagenome assembly MDSV01 (sample SAMN05326640, study PRJNA326480) | marine metagenome | isolation source: seawater | place: Atlantic Ocean: North East | collected 2012 | reverse complement strand
ATAATTCAGGAATATATTACGAATTTGTTAAGGTCGAAGATTTAGAAAAAAAGAACCCAAAAAGAATCAATCTTTCAAATATTAAAATAAACATAAACTATGTCTTAATTGTGTCTACAAATGCTGGTTTGTGGGCTTATAATACTGGTGATACCGTAATGTTTGTCTCAGTTGTTCCGCCAAAACTTCTAGTAACCGGGAGGTATAAACATTTTATTTCAGCTTTTGGAGAACACGTTATTGCGTCTGAGGTTGAGCAAAGCTTGTCAGAAACTGCTAAGAAATTTAACATAAGTATTTCAGAATTTACAGTTGCGCCCAAAATTGAAAATGGCGATAAGTTGCCATGTCATGAATGGTTTATAGAGTTCGAGGAATTAGAAATTAATATAAAAAAGTTTGAACAGCATTTAGACTCCATGGTTCAAGAAAAAAACATTTACTATAAAGACTTAATTAAAGGCAAGGTTTTAAAAACTTTAGAGATCAAAAAACTAGAAAAAGGAACATTCAACAGCTATATGAAATCTATTGGAAAGCTAGGGGGCCAAAACAAAGTTCCAAGACTATCAAACAACAGAGATTTAGTAGAGAGACTGTTGAAAAAATAATTCTATCTTTTAAACAGCTTAATTCTCTTATTAAGAGTGTAGTTGGTTAAACGAGAGTCTAATTCATCTTTTTCTTTCACAATGATGTTTTTTCCAAAAGCACGTTTAAAGCTTTTATTTAAACTGTCTATTGATTTGTTTTTTCTCTTTGTCGCAAAATCTTTAGTTTTGCCTTTTTCCTCAAATAAAAAAAGAATCTCTTTGTTGGAAACAACTTCTTTTTTTGTAAAAAGTAGTATCACTTTTATCTCATCAGGGCCTAAATTAATTTGATTCAACGAATTAAATAATGAGTTGCTACTTATAAAATAAGTTTTGCTAACCCTGTCATTTGAAAGCCATAATAAAATCAAAATGATTATTAATGTAATCCCACCTCCAATTAGGTAGTTAACAAAACTTATATACCCCCTTATAAAATATTCTTCTGAAATAATATTTTTGTCAAGATCTTTTAAGTCATAATAGGTTATGGAATTAGCATTATTTGATGTATTTCTAACAGAACTTATTATTGTGCTATTTTTAACAATTGATTTTCCTCCACTTTTATACAGAAGAAGGTTATCTGAGTATTTTATAATTTTATTATTCTCAAGATCTATCTCAAAAATATTTGGAGGCTCCATCTTATTTATAAGTATTTTTCCGCTTAAATTAAAAAACCTATCCCCCGTAGTGTTACTTTCTTCAATATATGAGGGATTGATTAGCCCACCCTTTTCCCATGTTAACGTCTCCATATTTAATGAATATAAGTTTGGGTTTTTTATAGGGGCTTGGTTCTGTGGCCTTTCAAAAAAGTCAAACAAATACAAAGAATTGTTTTTTATAGTAAATACAGGATTTGAAATTCCATCTGGAGCAGCTCCACTTGTTTTTATATAATCCCAATCACCAGAGTTAAAATTAAACTTTGTTAAAATGGACTTTGTTTTCCAAAAGCCGTATCCACCAAGTAAATAAAGCTGGTTGTTATAGCTAAAAAAAGCACCGGCATATTGATTCCTTTGAGCAAAAGAGCTATCAATCCTGTTAATAGAACCATTAAAAAATTCATACAAGATACCTCCTCCTGGATACAATAAGTAAGTTCTTCGATTATTGAACTGTGTTCTTTGGCTGTTTGATGAGGCGGCTAAAGGAACTAAAGCTTGTAGGCTTGTTGTAGTGCTTGTTTGAACATTTAAAAACTCACTTGGCAGAGGTGATTTGTATTTAAAAAAATTGAATGTTTTTGTTTTAATATTTCCAAGAAAATACCCGCTTTTCATTAATATATTAAAATAATTTCCAGGACCATTTACAATTAAAAAATCATTACCCAGCAACCTCATTGAGACCTCTTCATTTGAAAAAACTTTCTGATCAAAAGGGATCAACTCAGCTAATGCTCCCTTTTCAATATTTTCTTCAATTTTTTCAGAAAAGCTTCTTTTTTCTTCTTGTGAAAAAGCTAAAAAACAAAACAAAACAAAAAGAAGCCTTATCATTTAAAAACAGCGTAATATAAAATGCATAAATAAACAAAAAGAACAATAACAGTAATTCCGAGCGGAAAAACCTGTGACAAAAGAAATCCAACTAAAAGAACGCTGATTGACGAGATTAAGATTGTTACCGATGCTCTCCAATGACTAGCACCCTTATTTAACAATCGATGATGTAGATGAATTCTGTCAGCAACAAAAGGAGATTGCTTTTTATAAACCCTTATCACAAAAGCTCTTAAAGTATCTGCAAGAGGATAAATCAACATTAGTATTACAAACAATGGTCTTGACATATAACCATCAGTAACTATAAATGAAGAGCTATTTAATGTGTAAAAGATAAAGAACGCCATTACAGACCCTAACAACAAAGAACCAGTATCTCCTAAAAAAACTTTTTTATTTGGGTTAAAATTGTATGCTAAAAACCCAACTATAGCTCCTGCTACAGCAGGAACAACAAGTTCCATTTCTCTTGATGAAACAGCAAGTATTGCTCCCATAACAAAGAAAAACTTTAAAGATAATAAAGAAGCAAGTCCGTCAATACCATCAATAAGATTCAAAGAGTTAACAACAACAATAAAAACAAAAAGACTTACTGCTACACTCAATGGATATGGCAGCTCTTCAATTCCAAAAATACCATGAAAAGAATCAATCATATATCCACTTTGAAGCAAAACAATTCCAGCAAATAATTGAAGGAAAAACTTCTCTCGATATTTTATATTAAAAAGATCATCTCCAACACCTATTAATGCAATCAAACAAAAACAAAGTAAGGCATATAAATTTATTTCAATAAGCCCTGTTGCCTTTCCTACTCCATAACATACACAAAACGTAAAAAACATCGCCAAACCTCCAGACCTTGTGGCATTTAGCCTATGCGAAGATCGATCAGTGATCGGATCAAACATTTTATTTAGATTAAAAGATTTATTTAGGTATTTATTTAGATATAATGATAACCCAAGCGCTAAGAAGAAAAACAAAAAATGATTTAAATAAGCCTCTAGCATATTATTTTATTTTAAAAAGATGGATAATAAAACTTGTTTTTCTCTTAAAGCTACCGTTTGCCTTATAACCCTTTACTCTTTTATCGTCCATATGCTTAGTTTCATATATTCCGTTTTTTTCTCCAGTTAAGTTTTCAATTTTAGTTTTAAGCTTTAAAACAAACTTATCTCTCAGTTCAGTTAAATGCGACTTACTATACTTTTTTTCAGAAAGAATTTCATTAAGCATTGATGCAGACACAAAGGGCTTAGACGAAAGTAATTGAATAAATTTTATTTCAGCAGCACTTAATGAAACAAACTTTTTTCTATTATATATGCCGCTCTCGTCATAAAGTATTAGCCCTTTTATGTGATCTTGATACACAAAAAGCTTCATCATTATCCAGAAAAACATCAACGAAACAAAACCGATTAAGACAACTTTTAAAGGTTTTGATTCAGCGGCATTATTAATTAAAGAGTATCTGTTTTTTTGTATTTCAGTACTCTTAAGATTTGTTAAATCATAAGATTTAACAGAAAGTTTATCAAATCCGCTGATATAATATAAGTTGTTTTCAACAATATAGCACGGATATCTACTATTGTGGTTTAAAAACTCGCCCAATACTATATTTTCAACAATGACATTATTAATAAAGTCAATCATTGTAATTTTTTCAGGCGTTGTTAGAACAAGAGAAGAATTATATTTAGGTAATGCAAAGTTTGAATATGTTTTTGCCAGCGAAGGATTTATTTTTCCTAGATTCTTATATAATGCGTTATTAAAGTCATATAAAAAAATATCATCTAAATCAAAATCAACGTTTAGATCAACACTTGAGTTTCCGGTTCTTCCGCCCAAAACATAAAGCTTATATTCCGTGTAATCACCAATAGCTTTCCATCTAGCAGTTGGAATATACTTGCTGTTGTGGTAATTAATGTCCCATTGTTTGACTGTAGGATCATAAAAAGTAATATATTCTTTATGTGTCCACAACCCATAACCACCATATAAATGAAGCCTATTGTCTACTTCAAAATAAAAACCATTTGTTTGATTAAGATGTAGCGTTGAATTGTCAACTCTTCTAAAAGAACCCTCAAGTTCTTCAAAAACAACGCCCCCACCATTATGAAATAAATGCAATTTTTCATTTAATACTATTGACCTGTACTCATTATTGTTAAAAGACCTTCCAACTTCATTAATCTGTTTTGTAAAAGCTAATGATTCAAATTTTTGGTATTTAAAAACAGAGTCCTCAAGGACATGACTTCCAAAAAGAGTTATTAATTTTATTTGATCGTTAACTCCTTTAGAAAAAACAAAAGAATTTATTGAATCAGGAATCGTAATTTTAGATTGAGAAAAAGACAAAGAATTAACAACTGAAAAAACAAATAAGACAAAACAGTTGATTAAAAACTTCACTAAGCAGTTTTTTGAAACTTTAAATTGCTAGCTGAGATTATAAGCTTAATATTTAAACTTTTTAACAGTATAAGAGCTCTATTTTGAATAAATTTTTCAATAATTCCTCTTTCACTGCAAAAAGGTCCTGAGCCGATTAAAACAACATCATCAACTTTTAAAAAAGTTTTATTTTTTTCTCCAGCCCCCGAAAGATATTTTCTTAAACAGTCAATTTCATTATGAGGAATTACTGCTGGCTTTCCAGAACTTGCTCTCACGACATTTGTAGTGTAGGGGTTTAGATTAACTAAATCAAAATCAATCTTTTTTAATCTAAAAAAAAGATAACCAGGAATTGCAGGCACTTTAGTTTTTTTTATTCTGTCTGACCAAACTCTTTTTGTTGTGTAAGTTGGAACATAGGCTTCAACTCCTAGCTCTGAATAATAATCTTTTGCTAGTCTTTCTTTTTTTGTTTTAGTCCTAATTGCATACCAATTCATAAATCAAATATACTAAATTATGTTTTCTAATGGTTCGGATATTTGTATTATATATTTAAATATTTGATTATCAATAACTTAATATATAAAAAAACTATATTTAGTAATTTGTTTAGTCTTGATTTTTTTTTAACACCAAACTATTTTTATTGTTAAATATTAAGCTAATTTTACACTGTGAATATTTTAATAATAGGAAACGGAGCAAGAGAACATGTTTTTTTTAAACTGCTAAGCGATTCCCCAGCCAAAACAAACCTTTTTTCAATTAATCCTAATGCAGCTATTCAAAAATTATCAAATCCAATATTTAGCCCTTTTTCTTTTAATTTGGTAAGACAGGTTATTAAGAATTCATCTATTGAAATGGTTATCGTCGGGCCAGAAAACCCTTTAATTGATGGTATTTATGATTTTATCAAAGCGGATTCAGAAATAAATCACGTTTCAGTTATTGGCCCATCTAAAAATGGCGCACAGCTCGAGGGTAGCAAAAAGTTTGCAAAGGATTTTATGTCCCGAAATAACATACCAACAGCTTTCTCAAAAACATTCACTAAAGAAACTTTTTTAGATGCATGCGATTTTATAAAGCAATCCACTGCACCTTATGTTCTAAAAGCTGATGGCCCAGCAGCTGGAAAAGGTGTTGTGATATTAGAAAATGTTGAAGATGCAATTGCAGAACTTAAAAGCATGTTAATAGACTCAAAGTTTGGCGAATCCTCAAAAAAGGTTGTTATTGAAGAGTTTCTTGTGGGTATTGAAATGTCTTGTTTTGTAATATTCGATGGAAAAAACTATATAACCCTTCCTTATGCTAAAGATTACAAGAGAATTGGTGAAGGAGATAAAGGCCTAAATACAGGAGGAATGGGATCAATTTCCCCAGTTCCATTCATTGACAATGATCTTGATCAAAAAATTCATCAGAGAATAATAAAACCTACTGTAAGCGGAATAATTAAAGAAAATATAAATTATAAAGGTTTCATATTCATAGGGTTAATAAATGTTGACAATGAACCCTTTGTGATTGAATATAATGTAAGAATGGGGGATCCTGAAACACAAGTTGTTCTACCAAGAATTGAAAATGATTTTCTTGAAATTATGCTTGCTATTGAAAATCAAAAACTTGATAAAATTAAACTTAAAATAAATCCTGATCATTTTTCAAATGTAGTCCTAGCATCTCGTGGATATCCAGAAAATTATCAAAAAGGCTTTTACATTAATGGCTTAAACCGTGTCGAGGATTCGATAATATTCCAAGGCGGAACAAGTTTTTCTGAAAATAAGATAACCACTAACGGAGGCAGAGTATTGTCTGTTGTTTCGAGAGATGTTACTTTTCAAGGAGCTTTAAAAAAATCCTACAGTAATATTGAAAAAATCAATTTTGAAGGAAAAACATATAGAAAAGATATAGGCTTTGATCTATAGAAAAGAGTGAGCAGTAACTTCAGTTTCTTTGCCCTCATTTTTATCATACTTAATAAGCTCTAATGTCCAATAAATTAAAGCAGCTGAAATCATAAGCATAAAGCTGAAATTGATAGCATTTTGCACAAACCAATTTGCAACATCAAGCCTAATTAGGTCGAAGGGTATAAATAGTATTTCTACAAATAGAAACTCAATTAATTCGAAGAATTCTTTCATATTAATGCAAAGATAAAAACAAAAAGTATTTTTGTATAAAATTAATTAAAATAAAAATGAAAATTAGTTATAATCTGGTTGAAATTTTTCAGGCATCAATTAAAGAGTACCATGTAGAAGATTCAGTAGATCAAAGTTTTGAAAACAAATTTTCAAAAGATCAGGTTTTTGAGTCCATGATGTATAAGAAATCATGGATAGACACTATTCAGTGGCACTTAGAAGATATTATTAGGAAGCCTTCTATTGATCCAAAAGAAGCGCTAGTTATAAAAAGAAGAATCGATAAAAGTAATCAGGAGAGAACTGATATGGTTGAGGAAATTGATGATTATTTTTTTGATGAATTTAAAAATGTAGTTTCAAAACAGGATGCAATTTTAAACACAGAAACTCCCGCATGGGCTATTGATAGGTTATCAATATTAGAGCTTAAAATTTATCATATGAGAATTGAATCTGAAAGAGAAACTGCTGATGAATTTCACAAATTAAATTGTTTAGACAAGTTAAATGTTTTAATTCATCAAAAAGAAAATTTGTCCATTGCTATAGACCAGCTATTAACTAATATATCGGAAGGAAAAGTGAAAGCCGTAACCTATAAACAAATGAAAATGTATAATGATAAAAAACTAAACCCTGAGCTATACAAATAGTAAATAATGACAACTTTAATTTTTAGATTTTCCTCATTAGGGGATGTAGCTATTACAGTACCTGTTGTAAGATGTTTATCAAGAAAATACCCTAACCATAAATTTATAGTTGTTTCTAGAGTAAAGTTTAAACCATTGTTTGCGGAAAGCTCAAATGTGTCTTTTTTCTCTTGCGATTTTAATGGAAGACATAAAGGCCTTAAAGGATTAGTTAATCTTTATAAAGACCTAAGTGAATTTAATCCAAAAAGAATCGCTGACTTGCATAATGTCTTAAGGTCAAAAATCCTTTCGCTTCTTTTTAAGTTAAGTTTAAAAAAAGTTAGAACCCTAAATAAGCTTAGGTCAGAAAAGAAAAAACTAACTAGATCGAAAAATAAAATTTTTAAGCCGCTATCCTCTGTCCACTACAACTATCAAGAAGTATTCAACAAACTGGGCTATAATATAGACTTAAATAAGGATCACATATTTCCAGGATCAAAAACAATAAGCTCTGATTATGATTTCAACATTAAAACAATAAATATTGGTGTAGCACCATTTGCTAAACACCAAACAAAAGTTTATCCATTAGATTTAATGCAAATTGTTGTCTCAAACTTAAGCAAGTATTACAACATTCATCTTTTTGGATTTGGAGAGGAACTAATAATTCTTGAAAAATGGTCAAAAGCTTATCAAAACGTTCAATGTCCATCAAAATCTATGACATTTAATGAAGAGCTTCAAATTATTTCTAATCTTGATCTTATGATTTCTATGGATTCAGGAAACGGGCATTTATCTTCTATTTATGATATACCAACAATCACTGTATGGGGGCTTACACACCCTTATTTAGGATTTAAGCCTTTTTTGATGGATGACAATAATCAGCTATGTGCTGACAGGGATAAATTTCCGTTCATACCAAATTCCGTTTATGGGAATAAAACAATAAAAGGCTATGGAGGGGCAATGAGATCTATAAATCCAAAAAAAATAATTGACAGAGCCCAAGAAATACTTTCTTAAAAGTCGTCGTAATTTATTTTTAAAGTATCAGATTTTGGGACAGCTTGACAAGTAAGTAAGCATCCATCATTTATTTCTTCCTCGCTTAAAAGCTGATTTTCAATCATATCTGCTTTTCCTTCTTCAATTTTAGCCATACAGGTAAGACAAACACCCCCTTGACATGAATAAGGAACATCAATTCCTTTAGACAAGGCAACATCTAAGACTACTTCATCTTTTGACATTTCAAAACTTGCTTCTTCACCATCCAAAATTAAAGTTACTTTTGTAATACTCATAAGGGTGCAATATTAAAAAAATATTACTAAAGAATGTTTTTTCAAAGCAAAAAATATACATTATTAACACTTTTTATTAGTTTAAGCTTCTATGCTCAAAAATCATCGATATCATCATTTAAAATTGATTATAATATTATATTTAACGGAGAAGATTTGCTTGATCAAGGCATAGCTTCTTTAAAACAAAATTATATAGAAAACCATTGGGAAATTCTGCCAGCAATTGAAGGTTTTGATTTTTCCATTACTAATTCGTCTCCTACTGAATTTTTTAAAATACCCGAAGAAAAAGCGATTAAAGCAATACAAAAGTCTAATAAAAATGATATAAAAGTAAGAGATAAAGCATATTTACTTTTAGGTAAATCAAGGTTTTATGATCAAAGGTATATCTCAGCCCTTCAAGCGTTTAATAATATTGAAAATTCATTATTTGTAAGAGAATATTGGAAGGCTTTGGTGTATATGACAATAGATCAAAATAAACTAGCCTTCAAAGCAATTGAAAAAGGCTTGAATGATAAATCAGCAAGACAAGAAGAAAAAAAATTCCTGAATTTAGCTTTAATACAATATTATATAAATGAAAAAAACTACGATAAAGCAATAAAATCTTTAGTTGAATTTCTTACATCAAAAAACGATAAAAAACTAAAAGCTAGATTAAATTATATTCTTGCTCAAATTTATCTTGAGAGCAAGCAGTACGAAAAAGCAAAGGTAGCTTTTAAAAACGTCATCAACTCTGGGATAAACAAAAGCAACAACTTAATTCTATGGTCAAAATTAATCTATAATAACCTAATTAATTCTCCTGATTTCAATCTTTTCAAAAAACTAATACGATCAGAAAGATATAGGCAAAATATTTCTTTAATCAATTATTTTAATGCTATGCTCGTCTTGAATTTACGACCAAAACAAGCTGAGGATCTTTTTGCCAATGCTTTGAAAGCTGAAAAAATAGATTTTATGTTAAAATCAAAAATTTTTGATGAACTCTATAAAATACATATGTCCAAAAAAGACTATTTACTTGCTTCAAAATACCTGGATTCATCACTTTCCTATATTGATCCATCAACAACAAAATATTTCAGGTTAAATAAATCAAGAAAGAAAATAAAAGAAGTTGCTATTCTTGAGAAAGAAAATCAACTATTAGATTCTTTAATTTATATTAATTCGGTTTCTGAAAATGAAAGAATCGAACTAGTAAATAATAAGATTTCAATTTCTGAAAATTACAATAATGAAATAAGTGTTGCCAGCTCTGGATCATTTTATTTTGATAATAAAAAATCTGTTGATCAAGGTGTAAAAAAGTTTAAAGAAAAATGGGGAGATATTCTGCTTACAGATGATTGGAAAATGAACCCACAAATAAGCTTGAAAACAAAAATTTTATATGAAAAAAAACTAGACTTAGATAATGTTGAGGAACCGTCTTTTAATGAATTAAGCATAGATAGTCTTAAGCTTGTAATTAATTACAACAAGTTAAATTTAGGAATGTCCTTAAACGATTATATTCAAGATTATGAAAAATCTTACGCAGTTTTATCAACGGTGGAAAATAACTTGCTTGAAAATAATGAACAAGAAATCCTTTTATTCTATAAGACAAAGTCTTCAGAAAAATTTGACAAGAAACTTTTTGATTTGAACAGAAAGAAATTATTGCAAAACTTTCCAGAATCAATTTATTCAAAGTCTATTACACAAGAAAGTATTTCATTGAATATAGATTCTTTGGTTACTAAAATTAGAAGCGAATTCAAAAACCAAAAATTTAAAAATTCAATAGAACAACTGGATTCTGTTTTAGAGAAAACATATAATATTGAAGAAAGATATTTTATTTATCTAGTTAAATCTGAATTCATTGCAAAAGAAAAAGGAATTAAGGAGTATTTGATTTCTCTAGAGAATTTAAAAAAAGACTTTAAGGACAAAGAGGAAGAAATACAAGAAAAAATTTCTGTTTTAAATTCTATTTATAAAAACAAAAGAAACCAAGGCAATAAAATTAAATACGTAGGATTTTTAGTTTTGGAGGAAGATTGTTCCATTGTTAATCAAAATCAAGATTTTGAATGCGTGCCTTTTAATAAAAAAAGCAATCTTTTAATTTTTTATGGTGCTGACAAAAACTCAACTAAAAAAACACTTCAAAAACATTTAGACACCAACGTTGAATTAAAAAACAATAAATATTTTGTAATTTCAACATCCCAATTCGTTAAAGTATTGGCTTTTAAATCATTAGAAAACATAAATTATTGATATGGCAGATAACAAATTTTTTTCATCACCCAGTGTTGATGTAATTGAAAAGTCCACAAAAATTATTGGAGATATTTTTTCAAAAGCAGATTTTAGAATTGATGGTCAAGTTGAAGGAAACATTAATACTTCAGGAAAGGTAGTAGTAGGTAATTCAGGTAATATTTCAGGCAAATTAAATTGCTCTAATGCAGATATATCAGGTAAAGTCTCTGGATCAATTGAGGTTAAAGAAACACTTTCTTTATTGGCCGATTCTTATATAAGTGGAGATATAGTAACTGCAAAACTTTCTGTTGAAGAAGGTGCTCAGGTTGAGGCTACTATTTCAATGAAATCAGGAAAACAGTTAAAAGCTGTTGAAGCTGAAAACGAAAAAAACTCTCAAACTGAAAAAACAGCCTAACCCGATTAAGTTGTTTGCATTGATTAGTTTTGAAATGGGAATAACCATTTTCCTTTTTTCAAGATTAGGCAAGTGGCTGGACGCCAACTATGGATACGATAAAGCCTTCACAGTTGCATTGACTTTAACTGGCTTTGCTTTGGCATTTACATTAGTTTATAAGCAGGTAAATAAATTAAACAAATAGCTTTCTTTTTTACTATAATGTTTT
>MDSV01036401.1_pt1 | contig 11565 bp, 9 predicted proteins | sample 810851 | NCBI WGS metagenome assembly MDSV01 (sample SAMN05326640, study PRJNA326480) | marine metagenome | isolation source: seawater | place: Atlantic Ocean: North East | collected 2012 | reverse complement strand
GATGACATTTTATAACAATATTCAGTATCAAACTCCAATCCTTTATGAATGTAATAGCTACTGGTGGTTTTTGTCATAAAGTCTGTCTCACCATTATCTTTATTATGAGAATAAATGTTATATTGAACTGCCCCTAGCATTTCTTTCCATCTAAATATCACTCTTTTTACATCTCCGGTGAGCGTTAGGCCTCTCGGGTAGTTAACTAAAACTTTAAAACACTCTTCATTTGAAGCTGGGCCCTCAGTTCCATAAGCGTCTTTCGCTGTTATTTTATAACAGTAAAACTGGCCAGGGTCAACTATATCTACATAAAAAGTATCCGTTAAATCTGCTAATAACAATCCATCTCTATAGACTTTGTATACATGGTCAATTCTTAGAGGTAATTGATTCCAGGTCAATGTAACTTGTTTTAGATCTGCAGCTCCAGCCATTACAGGAGATGTGACCTCCTCATGAGTTCTGACTTTTGCGCTAACAATAGGACCATCATCACCATCTTGATCAAAAGAAGCAATATCATACTGAAAATCTTTATCGTAATCCAGGTTTTCATCCTGGTAAGAAAAATCTTGTGTGGTTAAAATAAGTTCACCATTTCTATATAAATGATAACCACTAACGCCTTCTACAGACTTCCATTTGAAGTTGACAGTATTTCTCATGACCTCGGCAGTAAAGTTTGAAGGAGGAGCAAATTGGCCTTTTCCACAGTGTGTTGATGATTGTTCACCTTCAGTTCCATATTGGTCAGCTGCAGAAACAGAGTAACAGTACTCTTTCCCTGGGGCAACATTATCTGAAAAAGAAGGCTTGTCAAAATCACCAAGATAGCTACCATTTCTAAAAACCTTGTAATAGGTTGCTACAGGACTGAGGTCAGTCCAGCTCAAATCAACAGCATTTACATTACCTTTAACTGTTAAATCGGGTGTAAGCACCTCTGGATGAGTATTGACAATTACATCCTCAGATAAGGCACCCTCATCATTATCTGGATCAATAGAGTTAATACTAAATTTATACTCTTTACCCCACTCCAATGAATCAATGTAAATAAGCTCTTCTTGTTTTGAAATCAGGACGCTATCCCTATAAATTGCATACTTTTCGACGTTTGGTATTGCGATCCACTCGAGGGTAACTACTCTACCACTACCTTCTGTTTTTAAAGCTCCCATTTTTACACTAGGCTTTAACGTTGGAAATTGATAGGATGATTTTTGTTTTTCTCTATTTGACTCAGGTCCCTCAAGGTCATATAGATCCCATGCTCTTACATGATACTCATAAAATTTTCCAGGGGCAACATTATCTATATATTTTGTTTCTTTTATCTTTTCAGCCACAGGTTTATTGTTTTTATAGACTGTATAAGACTCAGCATGAGGTAAAGATTTCCATTTTACTAAAACTCGTTGAACACCTCTTTTTGCGACCATCTTTGGCCTTAACCCATCAGTGGATAAGTTTATCTTGGGGCTTTCATCTTTGTTTTTAATTGTGATATTTATACCACCATTCCCTGCATATTCACCATTATTTCCATGACCATTTCCAAAAACCTTAATTTTATAGTCACCTGAAATAATGCGATTTTCAAGGGTAAATTTCCCATTTGAACCTGCTGTATATTCTTCCCATAGTACATTCTTATCAGTATAAAGAAAAACTTTGGCTTCATCAATTTTTGGTTGACCTTTTTCATTTATCAATTGACCATTAATTTTAAATATCTTTGGTGTACTTTTCTTTTGAGGCTCTGACAATGGACCCTCTAGCCCGTCATCGGACAATGAAGAAATCTCATATGTGTATTCTTCTCCAAAATCCAAGTCTTTATCATGATATTTTGTATTTTTAGAATTTGTTAAAGATTTACCATTTCGATAAATATTATATGACGCCGGACCATCAACTTCTTCCCATTCAATGTAAAGTGAATTCATTTCATCTGAATATTTTTCACCTAGAGTCAAAGATATTTTCTCCGGCGGTGGAAACTGAGCTTTATCACAGGCAGGCACAGATTGAGGACCTTCAGTACCGTGCTTATCAACTGCAGATACAGTAAAACAATTTTCTGTTCCAGGTTCAGTTTTTGCAGTGTATTTAATAGTTTTAGAAGAATCAATTAAAGTTCCATTTTGATAGATTCTATAAATTACGGCAAGGTCATGTTTAGTCCACTCTAGATCAACTATACTCTCTCCTGCTTCAGCTTTAATTTTTTTTATTTTTTTAACTTCTTTGTGGGTAGTGACTGATTTTGAACTGGATTTTGGTCCTTCCTCTTGATGATGGTCAATAGATACAATTGTATATGAGTACTCCTCATCGAATTTTAATTTATAATCGGAGTACTCTAGCTCTGTTGTTGTATTTATTAGATCATCATCCCGAAAAACATTGTAGCTAGATGCATTTTCTACTGCACTCCATTCGAGAGATATAGCGTTCTTATTTGCAATTGCTTTGATATTAGCTGGAGATTGTAGTAGAGCTTTACCATATTCAGTTAGAGAACGAGTACCTTTTTGTCCACCATTGTCTACAGCAGTAACATTGTAAGCATAAGATTTTCCGCCTTGCACTTTATCTTTGTATGTGGGCTTTTTTATCTTTTTTAACTCAGTATTGTCCCTAAAAATGATATATTCACTGGCATCTTTAATTGGTTCCCATTTTAAGACTACATTCCCAACTTCAGATTCTACTGTTAATTGTGGTTGTTTGTCATCTTGGCTAGTAAGAACCTCAAGTTTAGTTACAGATTTAGATCTAAGATCAATTTCTTTGGTAGCACTATTCCCACCTGAACCATAAATATTAAGTGTATACTTTCCAGATTTGATTTTTTTGAACTTAAATTTTCCATTACCTTTAGTTCGTTCCGTCTTAACAAGTTGGTACTTTGATGAATAAAGGGTTAATCTTGCATTTGAGACATTGTTTCCTGCTTCATCTTTTATTCTACCAGATATCTCAAAGGTTTGAGCAAAAAGTAGATTTCCTATTATCCCAGTAATTACAAATATTTTGTAAAAGTGACTTTTTAAATGCATCAATAGTATTATATCAATTTGATATTTTTTATTTTATTTAAAATTTTTTCCAAACAAAGGAATTTTCCTCGGTATTTGGACTCCGCTAATTTAACTATTTGCAACAAATAATTGGTTGCTAGGCAAGTTAAATAGCTAAAATATTAATTACAAGGTTTTAGAGTGATTTATATTGCAACCTAATCTTTAAAATTATTGGGATCTATAGGTGCAAATTTTTGCCAAAATTGAACTGATTCAGCCCACTCATCGCTGCTATATTTAGCTTTGGTACCACCAATCAGTTCTAATTGATTCCTCATCATTGTAATTGGCCCCATTGGCATAGATCCAATACCCTTAGGTACAGCATTTACACTTATAAGTTCCCACTCAGCATCTGTTGTATTTTCATCATTCTCATACAAAATATCATGATGATATAAAATCAATTCAACGTTACCAGCTTTTATAGGCTTTCCATTCAAAGCTCTAACTTGAATATATGGTTCTTCATTTTCTCGTCTTTTTACAAATTGTGCTGATAGTTTTGTGTTTTCTGTAATTCTAATATATGGACATATAACTTTATTAACGTATTTTTCATCAAGCTTTACAATAATTACCTCAGGTCTGTAACCTTGTCTAAAATCCTTGTTGATAATTTTTTGCTCAGCATGCCTAGCAAAAAAATCAAATGAAAGTTCTTCTGAATATGTTTTACCAGAAAACTTAGTTTGCCTTTTAACAAATTCATTTACACCTACAATCATATTGTAATTTAAAATGTTATATTGTTGCAGAATGTCAAAAAAAACAAATAATTTGATTTATAAATGATTGATTTAATTCATTATTTTAAAACTATTCCATGGGAACTGTTGGGCATATTATTCCTATCAATAATAATTTTAATTTTTTTAAGTGAATACAGTTATAGATATGACCTTCTAGAGCCAAGCTTAAACAGAAAGATAATACATTCTATGGTTGGAATAGCAGTATCATTCAGTCCTTTCATTTTTTTATCAAATATCCAACCTTTAATTCTTGCAGTAACATTTTTAATTATTAATCTTTTTAGCTACAAACATAATAAATTAAAAAGTTTTCACAACTTAAATAGAAAAACACTAGGAACTATATTCTTTCCATTGGGATTCATTATAATTGCATCGCTTTTCTGGGAACACAAATATAGTATTGCCTGCTCTTTCATGATATTAGCAGTTTCTGACCCTTTATCATCATTAGCTGGAGAAAATATAAAAAAACCACATAAATATAATATATGGAAAGATGTTAAATCATATGAAGGGTCAGCGATTATGTTTTTGAGTACCTTCATAATTTTAATTTTATTTTCAAAATCTATATTTTATCAATTTGATACCCTTGAATCTTTTTTAGCAATAATACTATGTTGCTTTGCCATTACAATTGCTGAGGCGATGAGCATAAATGGTTCAGATAATATATCAATACCCTTAACAGCATTCTTTTTCATTGAGATTTTTAACATAGTGTATATGGAAAATTTTATAATTGGATTTTCGTTTGTGATTATTTTAATAACAATTGTGCTCTTTTATTTTTACAAAAGAAAACATTTGTTATTAGATGGATTTTTAAGCTCCACTTTGATGGCAGGATTAATTTTAGGTTTTGGCGGTCTACAATATGTTCTCCCAATTGCGATATTTTTTATATTATCAACTTTATTATCAAAAATAGGACCTAACAATTTGCGTGAATCAAAAAGTGGTAGAAATGCAAATCAAGTCTTTGCAAATGGTGGCGTAGGACTAGTTTTATGTATTTTTAATCATTTTTATCAGTTAGAACTAATATATATTATGTTTCTAGCTTCCATTGCTGCAGCAAATTCTGATACATGGGCTACAGAAATCGGTAAATTATCAAGAGCAAGACCTAAAGATATAATTTCTGGTCGAAGTCTTAATAAAGGAGAATCAGGAGGAATTACTTATATTGGATTACTGGGGTCTGTGTCTGGTTCATTTGTAATAGCTACTGCAGGTTATTTCCTTGATATAAATACTTCTTTCTTAATTATAGTGTTTGTATCAGGCGTCCTAGGTTCGCTCTTTGATTCAATATTAGGAAGCACTTTACAGTCAAGATTTATTTTGATGGATGGAAAAACAATTAAAGAAGAAAAGGAGGCAGATAGTTATCATTATTCTGGGTTAGTTTTTATAAATAACAACAGCGTAAATTTTCTATGTACTTTATCAGCACCAATATTTTTTATTTTATTACACTTGATTACATAAAAAAAGGGCCTTCAGAAGGCCCTTTTTTTATAATAGTTTGTGATTTAGCTATATAACTTTATATACTAATAAACCAACCATGACTATTAGAGATATAAAAATTAAAGAAACACCAATATTTCCTTTTTTAATCTCCTCCCATTCGTCAATATCAGTCGATAAGTAATCAAAGACTTTTAATGCAATTCCTACTCCAAATGCAAATCCAACTGCAGCAGTTACTGACCAGCCAACCGCTCGTAAATATTGTAATAAAGTTTCTTCTAATCCTAGGCCAATCATATTTCCTCCTTATGATGTTTGTAAATCAATTTTTTGCATAAACTCTGAAGAGTCTAAAGTACCAGCAGCAAGCTGAATAGCATCATCAGATGAGCATTTTGCCTCGAATACCATCGTTTCTCCTTTAGATGCAGGTACATTCACTCTAATACTAATTTCTTTGGGTACGTAGGCGTTTGAAAGACCAAGACTATTTTGATGGGATACTGCCTGCCCTGCAGAGGCAAATCCAACAAGCATAACCATCTCAAAATTATTTCTATTACTTTCTAGCGTTAACGAGAACAAATCACTATCAAAATCCATGGCAGAAGCATTAACTGATACCCTGTAAGAGGAACATACGCTTTTTATCTTCTTTTTAAATGCATAGTTCGCAAATGCAAAATTAATAGCAATTGTGAACGTAAAAGTAAGAATTGCTATGTATCTGACTATTTTTTGTGAATTTCTATTCATAATATGCTATAAATTAGTCTTAAGAAATCATTCAACAAATATTAAAATAAAATTTTTCCAGATTTAATTACTGTTTTTATAGAATTCTTGGAAAAATTATATGGAATATCAATCGGTTTTTTTAAATCCCAAACAATGATATCAGCATTTTTTCCCTCTTCAATTGATCCAGTTGTTTCATGAATATTTAAAATTTTTGAAGGCATATATGTGCTTGAAAAGATAGCATCATTTATATCAAATCCCATATATATCAGGCTAAGCGTTATTATAAATGTCATTGATTGAATATTGCAACTTCCAGGATTGTAATCAGTTGCGATAGCAACTTCAAGCCCAGAATCTTTTAATTTCTTGTATGGAGCATATTTATGTTGACCAAGAAAAAATGTAGTACCCGGAAGTAATACAGCCTTTACATTAGCATCTACCATTTTCATGATATCGCTATCATTAACACACATAAGATGGTCAGCAGATACGCATTTCATAGCAGATGCTAATTCAGCGCCTCCAATATTTTCAAATTCATCAGTGTGTATTCTAGGAAGCAGCCCATAATCTAAACCAGTCAAAAAAATCTTTTCTGATTGATGTATATCGAAGTATCCTTTTTCACAGAACACATCATTATATTTTGCAATACCCTGCTTTGCCACTGCTGGAATAATTACCTTGCATAAATGATCAACATAATCATCAGGTTTGTCATTATACTCCTTTGGAACAGCATGCGCACCCATAAAGGTAGGAATAATGTCGATTATTTGTTCAGAGTTAACTTCATCTAAAATCGCTAAAGATTTAAGTTCGCTTTCTAAATCTAAACCGTAACCACTTTTTGCCTCTAATGTAGTTGTACCAAACTTCAAGAAGTCATTCATTCTTCGAATCACTCTTTGTTTTAATTCATTATAGTCTGAATCTCTTAAGCTATTTACACTATTGTTTATTCCACCACCATTAGCTGCTATTTGCTCGTATGTATTTCCAGCTACTCTCATCTCAAACTCATTTGATCGATCATTAAAGAATACTGGATGAGTATGACAGTCAACAAATCCTGGGGTAACTAAATTATTTTCACAATCATAAATTTGATCTGCATTATTGAGATTTTTTCCTATTTCAATAATTTTCCCATCTATAACTATAATTTCCAAACCTCTTTCTGATACCATAAAATTCTTTTTTGAATTATAGGTCAAAAGGTTACCTATATTTATCAATTTTAAAGAATTAGAATTCATCTAAAATTATTTGGGGATATCTATTGACCAAGATTCAGCATTTTGAATAGCATCATTATATCCAGCATCAGCATGACGAATTACTCCCAATCCCGGATCATTGGTAAGAACTTTTTTAATACGCTCTGCCATATCTTCACTTCCATCAGCTACTATCACCTGTCCAGAATGGATAGAATATCCCATTCCAACACCGCCTCCATGGTGTAAAGACACCCAAGTAGCTCCACTAGCCGTATTAACTAAGGCATTCAATATGGGCCAATCAGCTATAGCGTCTGATCCATCCTTCATAGCTTCGGTTTCTCTATTAGGCGAAGCTACTGACCCACAATCTAAATGATCTCTACCAATTACAATAGGAGCTTTTAATTCTCCTCTTCTTACCATATCATTTAAAGCTAAACCGAATCTAACTCTATCTTTAAAACCTAACCAACAAATCCTGGATGGTAATCCTTGAAATTCAACTTTTTCATTAGCCATCTTTATCCAATGGCAAAGAGCTTTATCTTCACTAAACATTTTCAAAGCTAATTCGTCTGTTTTGAAAATGTCATTTTTATCTCCAGATAGAGCTACCCATCTAAATGGACCTTTACCCTCGCAAAACAGTGGCCTAATATATTCAGGGACAAAGCCAGGTATATCAAATGCATTCTTAACACCTGCTTTTTCAGCCTGAGCTCTTATATTATTACCATAATCAAATACTATTGAACCCAAACTTTTTAAATCAAGAAGTGCCTGAACATGAGTACCCATAGACTCTATAGATTCTTTGATATATAATTCTTTATTACTAATCCTTAAAAAGTCAGCCTCTTTTATAGAATAATTAACTGGTATATAACCGACTAGCTCATCATGGGCCGATGTTTGATCCGTAACTAAATCAGGTATTATATTTTTTTTAACGAACAGAGGTATAATTTCAGCAGCATTACCTAAAAGACCAATGCTTACAGGTTCTTTATTTTTTTTAGCTGATAAGGCCCACTTTATTGCCTGATCAATATCATCTGCAGATTTGTCTAGATATTTACTCTCTATTCTTCTTTTTATTCTCTTTTTATCAATTTCAATACATATTGCAACGCCACCGGCCATCGTAACAGCAAGAGGTTGAGCTCCACCCATACCTCCCAAGCCAGAGGTTAATACTATTTTACCAGATAAATTATCAGAATTAAAATGTTTTCGTGCAGCTGCAATGAAAGTTTCATAAGTGCCTTGCAAAATACCTTGCGTTCCTATGTATATCCAACTACCTGCTGTCATTTGCCCGTACATGATTAGACCTTCAGCTTCAAGCTTATCAAAATGTTCCCATGTAGCCCAATTAGGAACTAAGTTAGAATTTGCAATAAGTACACGCGGTGAATAAGTATGGGTCTTCATTACAGCAACTGGCTTACCAGATTGGACAATCAAAGTTTCATCTGCTTCCAGTCGTAGTAAAGTTTTTAAAATTAAATCAAAAGATTTCCAATCCCGGGCTGCTTTGCCTTTTCCACCATAAACAATTAATTCCTCAGGGTTTTCAGCTACATTTTGATCCAAATTATGTTGTATCATTCTGAACGCTGCCTCGATCTGCCAATTTTTACAATTAAGTTTTGAGCCAATAGGAGGTGAAATTTTACGTTTCATGTAATTTTTAAAAATATTTTTTTAATTTTTTCCAATAATTCGGGTTTTTTACAAATTCAGTATACGAAAAAATAGATATGTTATTAAAATTCATCTTTCTAAGTCTTTGAATTTTTTTTCCTGCCAACCTTGGATTTTGGTTATAAGTAGAAACTCCGACAACTATCTTATCATGATATTTTGGGGGTAAGTTATCCTTAATCATAAACATATTTTGAACAAAGTCATCATTTTTTACCATATAGTTCATCGGAACTGCCCAATCTAAGTATCCAGCTGAGAGCCACAAATCCCATTCTTGAAAAAATAATAATTTAGCATCATAAATATTTGGCTTCACTGCAGCAGAAATAATAATTTTATTTGAGTTTGATCTAATTGTATGGCTAGCTTTTTTGACAAATTTAGTAATAGAATTTCTTTTAAACTCTGATAAAAGCACTTCCTCATTTGAATTAATTTTATTAATATTTTTTTTATTGAAATCTTGTATACCCACTTTATTAAAACCGTAACGTGAATTATGAAATCTTATATAATCATAATGTATACCATCTAAATTATACTTTTTTGATAATTCATCAACTACTCTAATTAAATAACGATTGACAGCAGGATTCGTGGGTGCTAAATAAAAACCCTCACCATCTATAATAAATCGATTTTTATTTCGTAAATATATTTCCTCTTTAATATAATTATCACCTTTAAATCGATCTAACCAATCGGGATTATTTAAGATAAGATGATCGCTTTGAATCGGTGGATTTGTGGAGGACCATAAATAATACACATTAATCCACGCATGAACCTTTAAATTACTATTAATATTAGATTTTATCAGATAATCTAAAGGGTCAAAATCAATTGCAACTAAATGAGATTTTGGTACAATTTCTGAATTATAGTAAGCGTCGCCTCTACCCCTTACCTGAGCAAATATATGATTAAAACCATTTTTATTAGCGAAGTCTAATACCTCATCGATGTGATGTTTTTGGGTCAAAAAATCTCGAACAACCCAAAGGGCTTTGACGGGAATATCACTTTCAGAGCAGATAAGGTAATGGTTAAGAAATAAAAAAAATAAAGACTTTAAAAGCAACTTAGAAATAATAAACTAAATCAAATTTTACTTTTCAGCTTTTAATACTTCGGAATCCTCATTTTGAGGACTTTCTTTTGAATCTACAAACTCAATGATTGAAACCGGAGCTCGATCATTATCTCTAAGGCCTAACTTCGTAATTCTAGTATAACCTCCGGGTCTAGTAGAAAATAATGGGGCTATTTCTTCAAATAAAATCCTAACAATATCCTTTTTTGGAATTTTTTTAATAACCAATCTTCTAGCATGGAGATTACCTTTTTTTGCTAAAGTTATTAAAGGTTCAACAAATGATCTTAATTCCTTTGCCTTAGGGTCAGTGGTTTTTATTTTTTTATGTAAAATTAGTTGGCAAGCTAAATTTCTCAATAAAGATTTACGATTGCCAACCTTTCTTCCAAGCTTACGACCTTTTTTCTTATGGCGCATTTTATTAACCCTCTTCAGCCATAATTTTACTAATGTCCATGCCAAAATGTAGACCCATTGAACTTAATTTATCAACTAGCTCAGTTAATGACTTTCTACCAAAATTTTTATACTTGAGCATTTGATTTTCCTCTTTACTAACTAATTCATGAATGTATTTTATTCCAGCTGCTTGCAAACAATTAAAACTCCTAACTGACAGTTCCATTTCATCAATAGCTTGGTTAAGTAAACCACGTAAAGCAAGGGTTTCATCGGAGACACCCTTAGAAATTTCTAAAATTTCTGGATTAGCAATAGCTTCAACAAATTTTAAATGGTCTCTTATATAAGTTGCTGAATAACTTATTGCATCTTTAGGATTAATTGAACCATCAGTTTGGACATTCATAGTTAAAATTTCAATTGGATCTTTAGCTCCAGGTACAGGTTTAACGTCGAAACTAACCTTTGTTACAGGGTTAAAAATACTGTCTATCGATAACGTTCCTAATGGCAAATTTGGCAGCTCATTCTCCTCAGAGGGTACATATCCCATACCAATACCAATTCTGATTTCCATATCTAACTTGCCACTGGCATTAACCTCAGTAATATATTGATCAGGATTTAGAATCTCAAATTGGTCACTAGCATCTTGTAAATCCTTAGCTGTTACAACAGATTTTCCTTTAAATGAAAGATTAATTTTATCAGGATTATTATCCATAAGTTTGAACCTAATTAATTTAAGGTTCATAATTATATCAGCAACATCATCTTTAACACCTTTGATTGATGAGAACTCATGATCAACATCTTCTATTTTTATATGAGTGATTGCAGCACCAGGTATACTTGTAAGCAAAACTCTTCTCATTGCATTGCCTAACGTTATGCCATATCCTCTACTTAATGGCTCAATAGTAAATTTCCCATGAGTTTTTGATAAAGATGCTTCATCAGTTTGAACTTTTAAATTAAATGATTTATCCATTGATAACTTATCCTTTTTCTTATCTTAATTTATTTAGAGTATAGCTCTACCACTAACTGCTCGT
>MDSV01003691.1_pt1 | contig 11566 bp, 12 predicted proteins | sample 810851 | NCBI WGS metagenome assembly MDSV01 (sample SAMN05326640, study PRJNA326480) | marine metagenome | isolation source: seawater | place: Atlantic Ocean: North East | collected 2012 | reverse complement strand
TGGCTCAGTTGAAGCTTATAGCAAGATGACACTAACGCTTCAAAAAAACTATGAATATAATAGGGAACAAATAATTAAATCATTAGTAGCCCTTCAATATAAAAGAAATGATCAAAACTTTTATAGAGGCACGTTTAGAGCTAGAGGTGAATATCTTGAAATTTTTCCTTCACATCTAGAAGATAGAGCTTGGAGGCTTAGCTTGTTTGGAGAAAAATTAGAAAAAATAGAAGAGTTTGATCCACTAACTGGAGACCAAGTTAGAGAATTAAGATTGATAAAAATTTATGCAAATAGCCACTACATAACTCCTAAGCCTACTGTCGAACAGGCAGTTATAAATATTAGAAAAGAATTAGAGCTCACTTTAAAAAAACACAAAGCAGAAAATAAATTACTTGAAGCACAAAGACTTGAAGAAAGAACAAAATTTGATTTAGAAATGATTGAGGCAACAGGCTCGTGTGCTGGAATTGAAAATTACTCTAGATTTTTATCTGGAAGAAAGCCTGGCGAGCCGCCTCCTACTCTTTTTGAGTACTTCCCAGATAATACTTTAGTATTTGTGGATGAGTCGCATGTAACTGTACCCCAGCTAAATGGAATGTTTAAGGGGGATAGATCTAGAAAAAGTACTCTTGCAGAGTATGGGTTTAGACTTCCATCCTGCATGGACAATAGGCCGCTAAAATTTGAAGAATGGGATTTGATGAGAACACAAACGGTTTTTGTTTCTGCAACACCAGGTTCATGGGAATTGGAACAAACAAAAGGAAAATTTATTGATCAAGTTATTAGGCCCACTGGATTAATAGATCCAGAAGTACAAATTAAACCAGCAAAAAATCAAGTGGATGATCTAATGCACGAATGTAGAAAGGTTATTGAGCAAAATTATAGAGTATTGGTTACTACGCTTACAAAAAAAATGGCAGAAGATTTAACTGAATACCTGCATGAAAATGGAATAAAAGTCAGATATCTTCATTCTGATATTGATACTCTCGAAAGAATTGAAATCATGAGAGATTTAAGAATGGGAGTATTTGATGTTTTAGTTGGAATTAATTTATTAAGAGAAGGACTTGATATACCTGAATGTGCATTAGTTGGAATTTTAGATGCTGACAAAGAAGGTTTTTTAAGATCTGAAACATCTTTAATTCAAACAATTGGGAGAGCGGCAAGAAATGTTGAGGGGAAGGTTATTTTATATGCTGATAAAGAAACAAATAGTATTAAAAAAGCTATTAAAGAAACAAATAGAAGAAGACAAATACAACTAAATTTCAATAAAAAAAATAAAATCAATGCTAGATCTATAAAAAAAGAAATCAGTGATATTTTGGAAAGTGTTTACGAAAAAGACTATGTAAAAATCAGTGAAGGATCTAATGTAGGAGGAAACCTTAAAAAACACTTAAAAGCTTTAAATAAGAAAATGAAAGAAGCGGCATCTAATTTAGATTTTGAAGAAGCTGCAAAAATAAGGGATGAGATAAGAAAACTAGAAAGTACAGAATTAGAAATTACTTTAAATCCCAAAATAAGACAGTACGATGTTAAAAATAAACTTTATCCTCAAGGAAGATCAACTATGGGTATGCCAGGAACTAGGGCTCAAAAAGGAAAAAAGAAATGGAAGCAAATAAGATAATTATAACAGGAGGCGCTACAAGGATTGGAGCAGCAATTGCAAAAAAATTATCTGGACCAGGTGTAGAAATAGTAATTCATTACAACAAATCTAAATCAAAAGCAGAGAAATTAAAAAAAGAATTGTCCAAAAATAAGACCAAAGTATATTTAATAAAAGGAAATTTAAGTAAAGAAACAGATGTAAACAAAATAGTAAAATTTGCAAAATCTAAATTAAAATATTTTGACTGTTTAATTAATAACGCGTCTTTATTTGAAAATGATAAACTTGAAAACTTTACAACCAATAGTTGGGGACTTCATTTAAGGACTAACCTTAGATCTCCCGCTTTGTTATCTAAAGAATTTGCTAAAAATATCAAAGGTAAAAATAACAATATAATCAATATTATTGATCAAAGAGTTTTTAAATTAACTCCTTTCTTTTTTTCTTATACTATTAGCAAGACTGGTCTTTATACACTAACCAAAACAAGTGCTATGAGCTTGGCTCCAAATATTCGAGTAAATGGTATAGCCCCAGGTCCTACATTAAAAAATAAAAGACAATCAGATAAACATTTTAAAAAACAGTACATGGCAACTCCATTAAAAAAACAAGTTGATGTTATAGAAATTTGTAATGCAGTTGACTTTTTCATAAAAAATAGATCTATTACTGGTCAAATTTTAGCCATTGATAGTGGTCAAAATTTAAATTGGCAGACTCCAGATATTATGGAAGGAAAAGAATGAAAAAAAGCAACTTAAGAATTTTAAACATTGATAAGACTAAGAGATTATTTAATTATGAGAAAAAAGTTCTTATTAAAGATTTAGTTTTAGATTTAAAACTTGGATATTACGATTTTGAAAAAGAAAAAACTCAAAAAGTTAAATTTACACTAGATGTTAATTATGAAAATAAAAAACCATCAAGTGATAGGGATCTTAAATCTATTGTTAATTATGCAAAAATAGTAAAAATAATAAAAAAATTAGTTAAAAATAAGCACTATAATTTTCTTGAAACATTGGCCGAAGACGTTTTTGACGAGTTATTTAAAGATAAAAGGATTGATAAGATAACGCTTCAAATTGAAAAATTAGAAATAATGAAAGATTGTTCATCAGTTGGCATACAAATTTCTAAAATAAGAAGTAATGATAAGCTCTGATATAGGTAAAGAAGTAATCAAGAAGGAACTATCATTGATGCCTAGGCTCCCAGGAGTTTATAGAATGCTCAATTCAAATAATGAAATATTATATGTTGGAAAGGCCAAAAACCTCCCAAATAGACTAAAAAGTTATGTTTCAGAAAAAAATCATATTATCAGAACAGAAAGGATGCTCTCTCAAACTAAAAAAATTGAAATAACAACTACATCCAATGAAAGTGAAGCCCTTCTCTTGGAGGCAAATTTAATAAAAAAATATAAACCAAAATTTAATATTCTTCTAAGAGATGATAAATCTTTTCCATTTATTTATATAGGAAACAAAGATAAGTGGCCACAAATAAAAAAACATAGAGGAAAAAAAAATAAAGAAGGTTTTTATTTTGGTCCATTTGCCTCTGCTGGTTCCGCAAATTGGACAATAAAAATGATACAAAAAATTTTTAATTTGAGAGTATGCGATGACAGTATTTTTAAAAATAGAAAAAGACCATGTATACTATATCAAATCAAAAGATGTTCTGCTCCGTGCGTTGGTTACATAGATGAAAATGAATACAAAAGAACTGTCGAAGATGCTATTGAATTTGTATCTGGAAGATCAAGAAAAATTCAAAAAAATCTTTCTACCCAAATGGAAAATGCAAGTGAAACTTTAGACTTCGAAAAAGCTGCAATTTTAAGAGACAGAATTAAATCATTAAATATAATTCAATCATCTCAAAGAGTTAATGAGGCAAATTTAGTTGAGGCGGACGTGGTGGCAGGGTACAAAGAGTCGGGAAAAACTTGTATTCAAGTTTTTTTTTATAGATCAAAACAAAATTGGGGAAATCAATCTTTTTTTCCAAAACATGATCCAGATGAAAATTTATCCGATATTTTAAATTCGTTTATTTCTCAGTTTTATGAAAACAAAAGTGTTCCAAAATCAATTATAATAAGTCACAAAATCAAAGAAAAAACTTTAATTGAAAAAACTCTATCTAAAAAAGAAGGCAAACAAATTTTTATATCAATAGCTAAAAAGGGTTCTATCCTAAAAGTAATTAATCAAGCCCTTAAAAACGCAAAAGACAGTCTAAATAGAAAGCTTTATGAAAGTCAAAACAATAAAGAACTTTTTGAAGAAGTTGCAAAAAAATTCAATTTAGAAACAAATATCAATCTTCTTGAAGTATATGATAATAGTCATATCCAAGGAACAAATAGTGTTGGTGCATTGATAGCATTTGGGAACGAAGGTTTCATAAAAAAAAGGTATAGAAAATTTAATATTAAAATTGAAAAAAATCTTCAGGATGATTATGGAATGATAAAAGAAGTTTTAAATAGAAGATTTAAAAGAGCAATTCAGGAAAAAGATAATTTTTTAACATTTCCTGATTTGGTTCTTATAGATGGTGGGAAAGGTCAATATTCTGTTGCAAGAGAGACTATGAATGAATTGGGACTTTATGATATTCCTATAGTAGCTATAGCCAAAGGAAAATATAGAAATAGTGGTAATGAAACCTTTTTTCATAATGGTAAAGTGTATAAATTTAAAAAAAATGATCCTACCCTTTTTTTTCTTCAAAGATTAAGAGACGAATCTCACAGATTTGCAATTAGTGCACATAGGGCCAGAAGAAAAAAAGGAATGAGTAAATCGCTTTTAGACCAAATTGATGGCATCGGTTCTCTTAGAAAAAAGGCATTATTAAATCACTTTGGCTCAGCAAGAGCAGTGGAATCTGCTAGTCTTGATGAAATAAAGTCAGTCGAAGGAGTTGAGGAAAAAGTTGCAAAAAAAATATATAATTTCTTTCACGAATGAAAATTAAAATTCCAAATTATTTAACTATTGGCAGAATAATTATTGTGCCGATTTTTGTATTTACTTTTTATCTACCTGGATTGTATGGAGATTTGATTCCATTTTTTCTATTTGTAATTGCTTCCTTTAGTGACTTTTTGGACGGTCTTCTGGCTAGAATGTACGGAGAAGAATCTAAGTTGGGCGAATTACTGGATCCGATTGCAGATAAAATTATAGTTGCTACTGCTTTGATTTTGCTAGTAATGGATGGAACTATCAAAAATTATGAAGTAATTGCAGCTATAATTATTCTAACTAGAGAAATATTAATTTCAGGACTACGCGAGTTTTTAGCTGAGGGAAAAATTAAACTTCCTGTTTCAAATTTGGCAAAAGCTAAAACATTCTTACAAATGTTTGCAATTTCAATTTTACTTACTGGAGATACTGGAAATAAAATAATTAACTTTCAAGATTATAACGCACAAACAATTGGAATAATTTTACTATGGTTGTCTGCTTTTCTTACTCTGTATACCGGATACGATTATCTAAGAAAAGGAATAGATCATGCAATTTCAGAAGATAGCAAAGATTAAGCTGCCTTTTTTTTTCTAACTAAGGCTTGGTAGCTTTCTGATAATTCAATAATTGTTTTACAAACTTTATAATTGTTATTTGCAATTTGAGAAACTGGAGTTATTTCAGCTGCAGTTCCAGTTAAAAAGCATCCAACAAAATTAGAAAGTTCTTCTGGTTTAATCTTTCTTTCATTAACTTTGATATTTTTAGAATTTGCAATCTCGATTACTGTTCTTCTTGTAATCCCATCTAAAAAAGAATCTGGTATTGGAGTATGAAGAGTTCCTTCCTTATCTTTAAAAAAAATATTAGCACCTGTAGCTTCAGCAACATTTCCCTGATGATCCAACATTAAAGAATCCGTGTACCCTTGTTTTTCAGCTTCATGTTTTGATAAAGTACAAATCATATAAAGGCCAGCAGCCTTTGTATCCCAAGGTATAGTATTTGGAGCTGGTCTTCTCCAATTTGAAATATTTAGTTTTATTCCATTAATTTTTAGTTTTGGATCAAAGTATGATCCCCACTCCCAAGTTGCTATTGCTACATGAATTTTTGTTTCTTGTGCTGATATTGCCATCATTTCACTTCCTCTCCACGCAACTGGTCTTACATATCCATTTTGTACATTTTGAGCAGAAATAATATTTTTTGACGCTGAATTAATTTCTTTTTCAGAGTAAGGTATTTGAATTCCCATTCTATTTGCAGAATAAAAAAATCTTGATGTATGTTCTTCTAATTTAAAAATTTCACCATCATAAACTCTTTCACCTTCGAATACACAGCTAGCATAATGAAGCCCATGGCTTAGAACGTGCAAGTTTACCTTGTTCCATTCAGCCAGTTCGCCGTTATACCAAATTTTACCTTCTCTTTTGTCGTAGGGTATCATAAGAATTTTTTTACAAAAAAATATCTTTGTATATATAATATGTCAATATAACTTACCAATATGAAAGAGCTTCTATACCTAAAAGACGATCAATTAAAAGAATTTATCGAAAAAATATTCATGGGATATAGAGAAACTTTTTCTGATGCTAAAAAAGTACTAGATAACTATTCAATAGGAATAGCTCACCATAAAGTAATACATTTGCTCTCATTGTATGAAGGAATTACAATATCTGAGTTATTAAAAAAACTTAAGGTGACAAAACAAAGCCTTAATCGTGTTTTAAAAGATTTAATAAAACTTAACGCAATAAAGTTTGAAAAAGATGAAAGAGACACTAGATTAAAACATATTTATCTAAGTGAAAAAGGGCTAAAAATTTTTGAAGAAATATTTGCTATGCAAAAAAAAAGGATACATAAAGCTCTTTTAAAATCATCCCCAAAAGAAGTATTAGATTTTAATAATGTGTTAAAAAAAATAATTGATGAATAATTTTACTGCTCATATTTTAGTTGTTGATGATGATGAAGGCATAAGAAGTTTGGTAAAACAATACCTAAATCAAAATAATTACTTAGTAACTACTGCAAGCAGTGCTGAAGATGCAAAAGAAAAAATTGAAATTGTAAAATTTGACTTGATTGTATTAGATATAATGATGCCAGGCAAAAGTGGGTTGGAATTTACACAGGATAATAAAAGTAAATTAAATACTCCAATCATTTTACTAACGGCTAAAGGTGAAGCAACTGAAAGAATACAAGGTTTAGAAACAGGAGCTGATGACTATCTGCCAAAGCCATTTGAACCTAAAGAATTAATTTTAAGAATAAAAAATATATTAAACAAAACTCAAGTCAAAAATATTAAAAAGGCTGTTGAATTTGGTAATACAAAAATTGATTTGAATAAGCTATTTATAATAAAAAATGATAAGGAGTTTAAAATTAATAATACTGAAAAAATTATCTTAGAAAAAATGATTAATTCCCCTGGAAAAACTTTTTCTAGAGAAGATATAGCTGATATAATTAATCTTGAAAAAGAAAGATCAATTGATGTCATAATAACGAGACTAAGAAAAAAAATTGAAGAGGATCCAAAAAGTCCGAAATACTTACAAACTATTAGAGGTGAAGGCTATGTTCTCTGGATTGAGTAAATTTATTAAAGAACTTCTTCCTAAACAATTATTTTATAGAGGTTTGTTAATTGTTGCTATGCCAATAATTATTTTACAAATTACTATTTCTGTAGTTTTTTTTGATAGTCTATGGATTAAAACTAACAAAGGAATGACCAGAGCACTTGTCTCTGAAATTAAAACTTTTATTGATGCCTATGAAAATGATGAGACTAATAAAGATTTTGTTATAGTGTTATTTAAAAATCATTTAGACTTTAATATTAAATATGAAAAAAATAAAATTTTACCAAGCGCAATACAAGAAAGATGGTTTAGTCCTTTGGACAGATCTCTTAGAAGAGAGTTAAAATCAAAAAATTTAGAATTTTGGTTTGATACTGTCGCTTATAAACAACTTGTTGATTTAAAAATAAAATATCGCGATGGATATTTTCAATTTTTTATTCCCAAAGAAAGGCTTACAAGTTCATCTGCTAGAATATTTGCTATGTGGATAACAGTTCCTGCAATTTTAATGATCACTATAGCTATAATTTTTCTAAAAAATCAAACACGCCCAATAATTAAATTAGCCCAAGCATCAGAAAAATTTGGACGCGGAGAAAATATAGAGGAATTTAGACCTTCTGGAGCCTTAGAAATTAGAAAGGCAGGATATGAATTTGATAGAATGAGAAAGAGAATATTGAGACATCTTAATCAAAGATCAGAAATGTTATCTGGAATAAGCCATGATTTAAGAACTCCACTAACAAGAATTAAACTCTTATTGGCTTTTATAAAAGATAAAGAAATATCTAAAAAATTATCTGATGATGTAAATGAAATGGAAAAGATGCTGAATGAATATCTTCAATTCGCTAGCACAGGTGCCAAAGAAAAAACAGAGAATTTTAATTTAAGTGAGTTAATTAATTTAACCGTAATTAAGTATAATAATTCAAATATTTTATTTGAGTCTAAGGATGAGATTTATTTTGATGGAAGAAAAAATCTTATTCAAAGATGCATTAATAATTTAATTGATAATTCTGTAAAATATGGAGAAAAAGTAAATATAAAAATAGAAAAAATTAAAAAAAATATATTTGTAACTATAGAGGATGATGGTCCCGGTGTAGCAGAAGAGGAGCGTGAAAATGTATTTAAACCTTTTTACAAAGTAAATAAAGGAAGGGCAGATTCTAAATCTAGCGTAGGTTTGGGGCTTTCAATCTCCTCGGACATAATTAGATCCCATGGAGGGAACATAGAATTGAATAAGTCAAATTTGGGTGGATTGAAGGTTAAGATTTCTTTGCCCTTCTAAATCTTTTTAATATTTTTTTTTTTCTAATTTTTCAAATTTTTTTTCTAGATTTTCCAGCCTTTTATTAATTATATCTGTTTCTTCCTTACTTGTTAATTTCATCTTAAAAATGAACTCGTCTCTTTTAGATTTTAATATATTTACAATTTCGGTGGTTAAATCTTTGTAATTTACCAATCCTTGCTCAATTAGTTTTGCAAATTTATCTATAACAAATCTTGATTTTGACATAAATTAATTTTTAAATAATTATATTTATAACTTATAATATTATCTATAAATGTTTATCAATAATTTTGACCCAGTAGCATTTAATTTATTTTCCTTTGAAATAAGATGGTATTCATTGGCTTATATTTTCGGGATTATATTTGGATGGATATATTGTAAGAGGATATTAATAAAAGATAACAATATATTAAAGCTTTTTGACGATTATATAACCTATCTCGTAATAGGAATAATAATTGGTGGAAGATTGGGTTACGTAATTTTCTACAATATTAATTACTTTATCTTCAACCCGCTAGAAATATTTATGATATGGAAAGGGGGTATGTCTTTTCACGGAGGTGTGATTGGTATAATTATAACATCTTATATTTTTTCAAAAAAAAATAATTTAAAAAGTTTAGTGTTTTTAGATTTAATAGCTATGTCAGCACCAATTGGTATATTTTTTGGAAGAATATCAAATTACATTAATTCAGAGTTATATGGCCGGGCAACAGATGTTATGTGGTCAGTTAAATTTATTAAAATTGATAATATTTCTCGTCACCCTTCACAAATATACGAGGCTATATTGGAAGGATTGATTTTGTTTATATTGCTAAACTTGATTTTTAAAAAATTTATTATAAAAAAAAATGGTTTGGCTTCATCACTCTTTTTAATTTTCTACTCGTTGTTTAGATTTATTTGTGAATTCACTAGAGAGCCAGATCCTCAAATTGGTTATTTGGTTTTCAACCTTACTATGGGTCAAATTATAAGTGTAATATTTTTTATTTCAGGCATAATCTTATTTTACTCAAAAAATGAGATCAAATAAAAATATAATTCCTTTAGATAAATATATCACTAAAGCTCTTTATGATAAGAAAGATGGTTATTATATGAAAAAAAATCCCTTTGGCCTAAAGGGAGATTTTATAACCTCTCCAAACATCTCTATATTATTTTCAGAAATAATAACTGTTTGGATAATTCTTTATTGGAAAAGTTTAAATAGTCCAAAAAAAATAAATATAGTTGAAATGGGCGCTGGAAATGCAGAAATGATGCATCAAATTATCAAAACTTCATTAAAGTTTTCTTTTTTTAGCAAGGCTTGTAATTATTACATTTATGAAAAAAGTCCCGTATTAGAAAAAATACAAAAAAAAAAATTAAATAAATATAATATCAAATGGATCAAAAGCTTTAAAAATTTAAATAAAGCCCCTACTCTTTTTATTGGAAACGAATTTTTTGACGCTTTACCTATAAAGCAATTTATAAAAAAAGAGGGTATTTGGTTTGAAAAATATGTAGATTTATCTTTTAAAAAAAAAAAGCTAATAGAAATCAAAACTGATATAAAAAAATATGAAAAAAATGTTGGAATAAACTTCTCTAAAAAACAAAATTTTATAGAATTTTCTCCTTTAACTTTTCAAATTATTCAGAAAATATCTAAAATATTAAAAAAATTAGAAGGAGGATTACTTATTATTGATTACGGCTACTTAGAAGACAAAATGTTTGACACTTTGCAAGCAGTAAAAAAACATAAAAAAACCAATATTTTTGATGATAAGAAAAATAAAGACATAAGTTATATGTTGAATTTTAAATTAATTAAAAAAATAGTTCAAAAATTTAACTTAAGTGTTAACGGCACATCTAGCCAAAGAAATTTTTTAATTAGTTTGGGAATTATAGAAAGAGCGGAAATGATTTCAAAAAAATTAGCTTTTTCAAAAAAAGCCGATATTTATTATAGATTAAAGAGGTTAATAGACAAAAATCAAATGGGTGAATTATTTAAAGTTATGTTCGTTTCAAAAAATAATAATTTTAAAACAGGTTTTAAAAGTGATTAAAGCAAAATTATTTTTAAAATATAAATTTTTAAACCACAGTTTTTTCAATAAAAAAGGGGGAGTGTCGAAAGGAATTTATAAAAGTCTTAATTGTGGTCTTGGTTCAAATGATAAAAAACATCATATAAAAAAAAATATAATGATCGTTTCAAGAAAGTTAGGTTTAAAAAGAAAAAATCTAATTATAATAAATCAAATTCACAGTAATAAATTTTACATTATTAATAAAGTTCCAAATAAAAAATTAACTGCAGATGGCTTGATAACAAACAAGAGAAAAATTGGATTGGGAATCTTGACGGCAGATTGTGCTCCAGTTTTTATTTTAGATTATAAAAAAAAAATTATTGCTGCTGCACATGTTGGTTGGAAGGGAGCATATAAAAAGATTTTAATAAAAATTTTAGACAATTTGATAAACCAAGGTTGTCAATTAAATAATCTTATATCCGTTGTGGGACCTTGCATTTCTCAAAATAATTATGAGGTAAAAAAAGATTTTAGAAAAAGATTTTTAAATCAAGATAAAAAAAAAATAAAATATTTTAAAAATATTAATAATAAAATATATTTTAGTCTTGGAGATTATATAAGGGGTCAAATGGTTGATTATGGATTAAAAAATGTTGAAATTATAAAAAAGGATACATTTTATAAAAAAAATAATTTTTTTAGTGCAAGAAATTCTTCCAAAAATCATGAAAATGATTATGGTAGAAATATACCTGTAATTATGATTAAATAGGGTTCTCAAAAAATGAAGCTTCTAACAGGAAATAGCAATAAAAGCCTCAGTCAAAAAATATCAAAACATTTAAAAACAAAATTAGTTCATTCAAGTATTAGAAAATTTGCTGATGGTGAAATTTATATAGAAATTAATGAAAATATCAGAGGTAATAGTATATTCTTAATTCAAT
>MDSV01214986.1_pt1 | contig 11567 bp, 9 predicted proteins | sample 810851 | NCBI WGS metagenome assembly MDSV01 (sample SAMN05326640, study PRJNA326480) | marine metagenome | isolation source: seawater | place: Atlantic Ocean: North East | collected 2012 | reverse complement strand
TTAATGTATGGGGTTTTGATTTAGATAAAAATCCAAGGCAGGTAAAAGCATCTGTGGGAATAGTGCCACAAGAGGTAAACTTAGATGCTTTTTTTAGCCCAAAAAAATTACTCGAACTTCAAGCTGGATTATATGGAGTCACAAAAAAAGATAGAATTACTAATCTAATACTTAAAATGGTTGCTTTAGAAGATAAAGCCAATGCTTATTCCAGAAGCCTTTCAGGTGGTATGAAAAGAAGACTACTTATTGCTAAAGCAATGGTTCATCAACCTCCAATTTTGATTCTAGATGAGCCAACTGCTGGAGTTGATGTTGAACTCCGAAACAATCTTTGGGAAAATGTTAAAGAGCTAAATAAAGAAGGTGTAACAATTATTTTAACCACGCATTATCTCTTGGAAGCTCAAGAAATGTGTAATCGTATAGCAATTATAAATAAAGGTAATTTAGTAGCATTAGACACTACTGAAAAATTGTTAGAACGTATAAAAACTAAAAAGATTAACTTTAAAGTTAAAGAAGTTAATTTGAAGAGAGATTTATCTTTGAAGGGTATTAAATTTAAAATTATTACCAGAAAATTAATCTCAGCTACTTACGAGAAAAATTCATTAGATTTTGGTGAAATTGTAAATTATCTAAACCAAAATAATATAAAAATTGAGGATATTTCAACTGTGGATGGTGATTTAGAAGATGTTTTTATACAATTAACAAAACACTAGATTTTAATAAAAAAAAAGATAAATTAATATTTATGGAATTTGTAAAAAATTTTAAACAAGCAAAAATAATTAAATATTTTTTTATAGCATTGCTAGGTTCAATACTTTTAGCAATATCTTCTAAAATCAAAATACCTTTTTATCCTGTGCCGATGACTATGCAGACATTAGTTGTTATACTAATCGGAATTGTCTTTGGTTGGAGATTGGGTGTCGCAACAATTGCTTTATATTTATTTGAAGGAATTATTGGATTGCCTGTTTTTTCTGGCACGCCAGAAAAAGGAATTGGAATTATATATTTTACAGGTCCAACAATGGGGTATTTAATTGGATTTGTTGTAACAGTTTATTTAGCAGGATCATTTGTTTATAAAAACAACTTTATAATTAACTTTTTAAAACTTACTTTTGCAGTTAGTTTTATTTATATTTTAGGTATGTTTTGGCTAGGTAATTTAATAGGTTGGGACAAGCAGATATTTAAATTAGGGGCTCAACCTTTTCTTTTAGCTGAATTATTTAAAATTACTATTTTAACTTTATCTATTAATCAGATTCAAAAATTAAGAAAATTAATATAACTTTACCTCGGAGATCTTTTTGAAAGAATTCTCTGAAGAGTTCTTCTGTGCATTTTTAATCTTCTTGCTGTCTCAGAAACATTTCTGTTACATAATTCAAAAACCCGATGAATATGTTCCCATTTAACCCTGTCTGCCGACATAGGGTTCTCGGGTGGTTTGGCTTTATTGTCAGGTGCTGCAAGTAGTGCTGCTTCAACATCATCGGCATCTACGGGTTTAGCCATATAGTCAATTGCACCGGCTTTTATTGCTGCTACAGCTGTAGGTAGATTCCCGTATCCGGTTAGCATTACAATTCTGCTATCTTTTTTATTTTTCGATAACTCATCAACGACATCAAGCCCATTTCCATCTTCAAGTCTAAGATCAATAATTGCAAAACTCGTAGGTTGATTCTTTGCAATTTGCAGTCCTTCGGCCACTGTTTTAGCCTCTTTTACGCTAAAACCTTTTTTTTCCATAGCTCTAGACAATCTCCCTCGAAGAGGATCGTCATCATCGAGTATTAACAGCGATTTGTCTGAAAAATTAGACAAGTTAAGCTGTTCTGGATAACTTTTATTTGCTCTCATATCATCTTCATATGGTAATAAAATTGAAAAATACAACAGCACAAATTGACATTTTTTTCTTTACATAGAGACAAAAAGACCTTAAACGCGACTTTATAGGGTTTTTTTTATTAAAATTTTTTAAAAACCTTCTGTGTAAACTAACGAGGGACACATGAAATGCGAAAATTTAAAAGTGTTGGTGAATTAATTAACACGCTTAAGCCGGACTATCCCGTATATTGTATACGGACGAAATCAATAAAAAAATCGGTAAAGTTTTTTAAAGATAACTTTCCAGGCAAAGTTCTTTACGCCGTAAAAACAAATCCAAACGAAAAAATTATTAAACAAATAATTGCTAATGGTATTGATGAGTTTGATGTTGCATCTCTGAATGAAATTAAACTTATAAAAAAAATTAATTCAAATGTTAAATTACATTACATGCATACAGTTAAAAGTAAAGAAAGTATATCTTCGGCATATTTTAATTTTGGAGTCAAAAGTTTTTCTTTAGATAGCAAAGATGAACTAAGAAAGATCTTAGAAGCCACTAACCAGGCAAAAGATTTAGAATTATTTGTAAGAATAGCAATTTCAAATGAACATGCAGAGATAGATCTATCTAGAAAGTTCGGTGCACTTCCCTCCGAAGCTTTAGGTTTGGTAAGATTATGTAAGGAACATTCCAAAAAACTTGGAATAAGCTTTCACGTTGGGTCTCAATGTATGCATAAAATTTCTTATTCAAAAGGAATTCGAGAAATTGGAAATATAATTAAAAAGACAAAAATAATTCCTGATATAATAAATGTTGGAGGAGGGTTTCCATCTATCTATCCAGATCTAAATCCTGAACCGTTAATTCACTATATGGAAGAGATAAAAAATGCGTTAAACAATTTAAAATTAGAAAAATTTCCTGAGGTTATTTGCGAACCGGGAAGAGCTATTGTAGCAGAGTGTGGTTCGACTATAGTAAAAGTAATTTTAAGAAAGAAAAACAATCTTTATATCAATGACGGCACTTATGGGTCATTATTTGATGCAGGAGGACCAAATTTTGTTTTACCATCTAAAATGATTACTGATGGAAGAATACAATCAAAAAAGTTAACAGCTTTTAGTTTTTTTGGACCAACCTGTGATGGCTTGGATTATATGAAGGGCCCTTTCTTATTGCCGAATAACATTAAAGAAGGAGATTATATTGAGTTAGGACAATTAGGTGCTTATAGTTTAACATTTAGAACAAATTTCAATGGATTTTATTCAAATGAAATTCACGAATTAAGTGACAAACCAATAATGTCTCTATACGATGATACAAATGAGAAAGTTGGTTCTTTAGTAGCTTAATGAATAAAAAAAATGGTTCGAATATCGGACACAACAAAAAATCACTTCTAAATTCTCCAGTAGAACACATAGATATTAAGTCTTTTGATGCCCGTAAGATTATTGAAGGAATGAGTAAAATGTCATTTACTTCTCGGGAAACTGCTAGAGCAGCAAGTATTTATAATGAAATGCTTGCGGATAAAGATTGTTCTATTTTTTTAACGTTAGCAGGATCTACCTCGGCTGGTGGATGCATGAATCTGTATACTGATTTAGTAAAACACAATATGGTTGATGCAATTGTTGCCACAGGGGCCTCTATAATTGATATGGATTTTTTTGAAGCATTAGGCTTCAAACACTATCAAGGATCACAGTTTCAAGATGATACGGAACTAAGAAATAACTACATAGACAGAATTTATGATACTTATATTGATGAAGAGGAGCTGCAAGCTTGTGATAAAACCATATGCGATGTGGCTAACTCGCTTAAACCTAAATCTTATACATCCAGGGAATTTATTAAAGAACTTGGAAAATATTTAAAATTACATGCTAAGAAAAAAGACTCATTAATAGAAGTCGCTTTTGACAATAATATTCCTATTTTTTGTCCAGCTTTTACTGATAGCTCAGCTGGATTTGGTTTAGTAATGCACCAGGAACAAAATCCAAAAAACCATATTACTATTGACTCAATTAGAGAATTAAGAGAGTTAACAGAAATTAAGCTTAAATCTAAGCAATCTGGATTATTAATGGTAGGAGGGGGAGTTCCTAAAAATTTTATTCAAGATACAGTTGTTTGTGCTGAGTTACTGGGTAAGAAAGTTGATATGCATAAATACGCGGTTCAAATTACAGTTGCAGACTCTAGAGATGGTGCTTGTAGTAGCTCAACTCTTAAAGAGGCAAGTTCTTGGGGTAAAGTAGACATCACAAAAGAACAAATGGTATTTGCTGAGGCTTCAAGTGTGCTACCATTAATTGCTAGTGATGCCTATCACCGTCAAAATTGGAAAAATAGAAAAAAAAGAAATTTTTCACAATTATTCGAATCTTAAATGGATTATTTGAGTCAAAAAGAAGGTTTTCTTGGTTTTGAAACTAATTTAAGAATAAATAATAAAGTGGTCATCGTTCCATTTGGTTTAGAAAAAACTGTTAGTTATGGAGGTGGGACTGCTAGAGGACCTGAAGAAATTATTAAAGCATCACATCAAGTCGAATTATTTGATGAGGAATTTGATAACGAGCCATATAAAGAAATTGGGATTAAAACTTTAAAACCAATAGCTATTAAAAAAAAATTAAAGTCTGCTTTAGATCAATTATCAGAAATTAATGAAAAAATTATTACTAAGAATAAATTTCCAATGGTATTTGGAGGTGAACATTCAATCACTATTGGCTCGCTAAAGCCTTTTTTGAAAAAATATAAGAGTGTAATATTACTCCATTTCGATGCTCACGCGGACTTAAGAGACAGTTATAATGGGGAAAAATACTCTCATGCTTCAGCCATAAGAAGGTGTTTAGATTATAAAAACGTTAAAGTTGTTTCATTTGGAGTACGAAATCTCTCAAAAAATGAAATGGATTTTTATAAAAAAAATAAAGGTAGAATTAAGATTTTTTGGGGTAAAGATAAAAAGAATTGGAACTTAAAAAAACTCGAAAACATCTTTAAAAATAAAAATGTTTATATAACCTTCGATGTAGATAGTTTTGACTCTAGTATTATGGCTGCGACTGGGACACCCGAACCTGGAGGATTGGTATGGGATGAGGTATTACCAATAATTAAAAAAGTTTGTAAATTGTCAAATATTATAGGTGCAGATATTAATGAATTGGCACCAATAAAGAACTTCAGCTCTTACAATTTTTTAGTAGCAAAATTAGCTTACAAAATTCTAACTTATGTTTTTAAATTTAAAAATTAGTTTTTTTATCCAATTGCCATGTGATTTTTACAGAGGCTCCTCCTAAATTTTTATCTTTAGAAAAAAATACCCTAGCTAATTTTCTCTCCAATAATGTTTTACCTAAAAAAGTTCCCATTCCCGTTCCTGCGTTATTACTCACTTCTTTAGATTTTGATTTGATATAAGGTTCGCCAAGAATTTCTAAAACGTCATCTGGAAAACCTGGGCCATTGTCATTAATTAAAATTTCTATTTGCTCTGTGTTGCTTTTTAAAATTATCTCTACTTTGCTTTTTGAAAATTTTACAGCGTTTCCAATGAAGTTTCTTAAACCGTAAATTAGTTCTGGAGACCTTTGAAAATTAATCTTATTCTTATTTTCTGTTGTAACAATTGTTATTTTTTTAGAAGATGTTTCTTCAAAATTTTCAACAATTTCTTCTAATAGATTATCTAATTTTGTTTGGTTAAAAAATTTATCATCTACAATTTTTTTTTTCGATATTTGTTTTAAAATCTCTCCACATCTTTTTGTTTGACTTATTAAAAGATCTATATCTTTAGAATATTCGCTCGTGTTTCCAATTTCTTTCTTAAGTTCGGCAGCTACAACATTTATTGTAGCTAAGGGTGTTCCAAGTGAATGTGCTGCTGCTGCTGCTTGACCTCCTAAAGATTCCAGTTCATATTCTTTTGAAATAACTTCCTGTAATTTATTCACTGCATCTAACCTCCTTTTACTTTCACCAGAGAATCTCACGCCAAAATATGATAAAAAAATTAGGCAAATGATTAGTGCAATAAAATAACCTATTAAATATAATTTTGGGAACGTAATTGACTCTTCATGAATGCCAGGTAAAGGATAATGAAAAATTGTCAGGGCAAATAAGGATATTACTGTCCAAAATCCCAAAATAATAGTTGTGCCCATGCTTAAAAAAGTAGAAGAGACGATTGTTGGTACTATCATTAATATAGAAAATGGATTTGAGATTCCTCCAGTTAGATACAATAATAAGCTTAACTGTATAAGATCGTAAATTAAAAAAATACTTGCATAAAAATCTTTAATTGAGATTGTTTTAATCTTAAATTGCAAAAATAAATTTGTTAATAGACCAAACAAAATAATTATATGAGCTATTATTATTGGAAATTCCAAGTTCAAATAAAAATAAACGAAATTAACAGCCGTTAATTGGCCTATAATAGCAATCCATCTTAATATAATTAGTGTTTTTCTATCTAAATGAAGGTTTTCGCCCAACCTAAATAAAGTAGAGAGATTCATTGTTAAATTTAAATGTCTAGATTTGCAACTTCTAGCGCATTACTTGTAATAAAATCTTTTCTAGGCGCTACTTCATCACCCATCAAGATTTTTATCATTTTTTGATCCTCTTTAGATTTTTCCTTAGTTCCATTTGTGTATTGAACTTTAAGCATTGTTCTATTTTCTGGATTCAATGTAGTTTGCCATAACTCTTCAGGATTCATTTCTCCAAGTCCTTTAAATCTTTGAATTGAAAGTTTTTCTCTTTGCTCTTGTAAAAAGTTTTTATAATCTATCGATCCTTTTTTAATTTTTTTATCGATTTTACCAGATACTTTTAAGATGTACTCTTCAAGAGATTTTTCGTCCTTTATATAAACGCTTTTATTAGATTTTGTTACTTTAAATAATGGAGGTTGGGCCAGATATATATGGCCATTCTCAATCAGTTGATTAAAAGGATAGTTATTAAAAAAAGTTAATAAAAGAGTTCTTATATGTGAACCATCAACGTCGGCATCTGTCATTATAACTATTTTTTCGTACCTTAAGTTTTCTAATTTAAAATCCTTAGAACCAGTACCTAAAGCATTAATTAAAGTGACTATCTCATTAGACGACATCATCTTAGATAATGTTTTTGTTGCATAGTCATCACCATTTGTTTTTCCGTTAACAAAGGTATTTAATATTTTCCCTCTTAAAGGTAAAACTGCTTGATATTCCCTCACTCTTCCTTGTTTAGCTGAACCGCCTGCAGAATCTCCTTCAACAATAAAAAGTTCGGTGCCTTCCTTTTTCTGTATTTGACAATCTGCAAGTTTTCCTGGCAAACCTGATAGTTCGAAGGTTCCTTTTCTTCTGACACTATCTCTGGCTTTTCTCGCCACATCTCTAGCTAACGCTGCTTGAGTAATTTTTTCAAGAACTACTTTAGCGATTGATGGATTTTGATCAAACCAGGTAGAAACTTTATCACTTATTACATTTTCAACTATTAACCTTATTTCTGATGAAACTAGCTTATCTTTAGTTTGAGATGAAAATTTTGGATCTGGCATTTTAATGGACAATACAGCTGTTAAACCTTCTTTGATATCTTCACCAGATAAAGTTATTTTATTTTTTTTTAAATTTCTTTCACCAGAATATTTATTGATTACTCTTGTTAAAGCACTTCTAAAACCAAGTAAATGTGTTCCTCCATCCTTTTGAGGAATATTATTAGTAAAAGGTAATACATCTTCTGAATATCCTGCATTCCATTCAAAAGAACAGTCTACAATTACATTATTCTTTGTTGCAGTGACATAAACAGGTTTTTTAAATACTTCTTTCTCGCTTTTATTAACTAAGATAGGTTTCTTTTTATTTATATATTTAACAAATTCAACAATTCCACCATCATATTTATGTATAATATCTTTATCTTTTTTTAATGTTTTGTCTTTTAGAGAAATTTGAATCCCTTTATTTAAGAAGGCGAGTTCTCTTATTCGCTTTTCTAAGATTGATGAACTAAATTCAATTGATGAAAATACTTCTTTTGAAGGTAAAAAATTTATTTTTGTACCTCTTTTTTTTGTTTTACCAACTTGTTTGAGTGACTTAGTAGTGTTACCGTTTTTGAATGTTATTAAATACTCTTTTCCGTCTCTATAGATATTTAGTTCTAATTTTTCAGATAAAGCATTAACTACCGAAACTCCTACTCCATGTAAACCTCCAGATACTTTATATGAGTCATGATCAAATTTACCTCCTGCATGAAGTTGGGTCATAATTACTTCTGCGGCAGAAACTTTTTCACCTTTGTGCATATCCACTGGTATTCCTCTTCCATCATCCTCTACTGTAATAGTATTGTCTTTGTTTATGCTTACATCAATATTCTTGCAGTGTCCTGCTAATGCCTCATCAATAGCATTGTCTATGACTTCAAAGACCATATGATGCAATCCAGATCCATCATCGGTATCTCCTATATACATCCCAGGTCTTTTTCTGACCGCGTCAAGACCTTTTAGGACTTTAATAGAGTCCGCACCATAAGATAGATTGGAATTTAATGCAGAATTTTTTGACATTGTTAAATTTTAGATAAACATTTATACCATTTTTTTTTAATAATAGAAAACTCACTTACTTAACGTGTGCTTAAAAATATTGAATATCAAGGGTTTTAGCTTAAAATTATATTTTTTTTATAATTTTAAAAAATTTAGATTTTCATAGGCATTATCACATAATAACTACCCTTATCAGCATCGTCTTCGATAAGTACTGGAGAAACTGAGTCCTTTAATAAAATTTTTAAATTTTTGTCCTCAATTTCAGATGCAATGTCTACCAAATACTTTGAATTAAAACTAATATTTAGACTGTTGCTAGAATTATAATTGCCTTTAATTAGTTCATTCCCTTCACCGGAATTTGCGCTATTAACTGAAAGTTGAATGTTTTCTTTATTTATAGCGAGTTTAATTCCTTCTTTTCTGTCAAGCGAAACGCTCATAACTCTCTCTACAGCACTAATAAATTCTTTAGATAAAACTGTAAGTAGTTTATCATTATTTGTTGGTACAACTTTTTTATAGTCCGGAAATTTTCCATCAATAACTTTGGAAATTAACTTCATATTACCTAATGTAAACTTTATTTTGTTTTCTCCAGTGTGTAATGATAGTTTATCTTTTGCATCTGATAGCAATAAACTAAGTTGATAAACAGTTTTTTTAGGTAATATCATTTGTGTAAAATTATTTGCATTTTCTATTTCGAGCCTACTAAAGGAAAGTCTGTGGCTATCTGTTGCCACTCCAGTTAAAAAATTTCGACCGTTTGACTCTGTTATATGTAAGAAAATTCCATTTAAATAGTGTCTAGTGTCATCGTTTGAAATTGCAATTTTAGTTTTGTTTAATAATTTTAAAAATTTTTCATTATTTAATGAAATTTCACCATTTTCAAATTCATCTGCAAAAGTTGGAAAATTATCTGTTGGCAAGCAAAGTAGATTAAAATCTGAATTATGGCTTTTAAGACTTAGTTTATTTTCAGATTTTAAATCAAATTTTAGTTCTGCATTAGAAGAGATTTTTCTTAAGATATCGTATAATATTGATGCAGAAGTTGTTGTACTGCCTTCTTTTAAAATTTTTACGTCGTTTATCTCATCATAAAATGCAATATCTAAATCGGTAGCTAAAATAGATAATTTGTTATCTTTTAATTGAAGTAAAACGTTTGAAAGTATTGGAAGTGTATTTTTTTTTTCAACAATACCTTGAACATAATTTAGTGATTTTAATAAAATGTCTCTTTTTATAATAAACTGCATTTTACTACTGTTCCAGTAAAAGACTTTTAATCTGGCTTATATTTTTTTTCATTTCGTCGTCTTGATCAGATAATCTCGTAATAGTTTTTACTGCATGGATAACAGTTGTGTGGTCTCTATTAGCAAATCTTCTTCCAATTTCTGGTAAAGATCTTGTCGTCATTTTCTTTGCTAAGTACATTGCAACTTGTCTTGGCCTAGCAAGAGGCCTTGATCGTCTTTGTGAAAGCATTTCGTTAAGCGATATATTAAAATAATTTGATACAATATTTTGAATTTTATCAACGGTGATTACTTTCATTTGGCTGAAAACATCTTTTAAGATATTTTTACAATCACTAACATTTAATACTTTATTGTGAACTCTACTAAAAGCAACAACTCTGTTTAAAATGCCGATAAGTTCTCTAATATTTGTTTTGTTTTCATTGGCGATATATGTAATTACTTCCTCACTTAAATTTATTTTTTCTTTAAATTGACTTTCGATTTCTAGTATCTTCTTTTTTATAATTTTAATCTTGAGCTCTAAATCAGGAGTATCTATATCAACAACCAAACCTCCTGCTAGCCGTGATTTTATTCTTTCTTGAACTCTATCTAATTTCATAGGAGTTCTGTCTGCCGAAATTATTATTTGGGAGCCTTTATCCATTAAGCTATTAAACGTATGAAAAAACTCTTCTTGCAAGCTTTCCTTGCCTCTAATAAATTGAATATCGTCTATAATGAAAACAGAAGATTTTCTAAAAAAATCCTTAAAATTTACCATGTCATTCTTCTTAATAGATTTGATGAAATGATACATAAATCGTTCAGCAGAAATAAACATTACATTGTTCTCTGATTGTAGCTCCAATCCAATAGCGTTCAATAAATGTGTTTTACCTAATCCAACGCCTCCACAAACATATAGAGGATTATATCTTGAAATATGCTCGCAAACTTTTTTTGAATAAGATAATGCAACATCATTACTTTTTCCTTGAACAAAATTTTCAAAATCTAAATTCGGATTCAATCTATTGTAGTTTAATACTGAATCTTTGATTTCTGTAACTTTATTGAGCTCTTCAATTCTTATTACATTGGATGTGTTTTTATTTTCCTCTATAATCTTAAATTCAATCCTGTTTAAGCTTAATTTAAAGCTTTTAACTTGCTCTAATATTTTATCTAAATATCTAGAAACTATCCAATCTCTGAAAAATCTTGTTGGAACGCCGAGTATCAAGAAATCATTGTATTCTTTGATTAAAGAAATCCTCTGAAGCCAACTCGTGTATATTTCACTGCCAAATGATTTTTTAAATGAAGATTGAATTTCTTCCCAATTTAATGTGCTTTCTTCTTCAGAAACGTAAACGTTTTGTTTTTTGATTTTTTTATCCATTTAATTGTTTTTTTAAAAGAGATTCCTTTAAACTCTTTTTAATTATGTTTTGCAACTATTCGCAGGTTGTAAATTAAAATATTTTAAGTCAGGTTGTAAGTTTAGCGTCACGATAGAAAAATTTACAACTTAAGATCTACAACTTAAAAAGGAAACAACATTTTGTTTTGTGTGTCTAAATGTAGAAGGGGTTAAGAATATTTATCAACTTTGAATTGTTAAAATTTATTAATTTTTTTTGTTAGCTTGGAAATTTTTCTAGAGGCAGTTTTTTTGTCTATTGTTCCGGTTTTAGCAACCTGCATTAGAATTGATTGGAATTTTGGAAAATATTTTTTTGCTTTCGCTTTATCTTTTAATTTTATCAAAGTTTCCATTTGTTTTATTGTATTTTTGTATTTGCTTTTTCTGATTCTA
>MDSV01194140.1_pt1 | contig 11567 bp, 12 predicted proteins | sample 810851 | NCBI WGS metagenome assembly MDSV01 (sample SAMN05326640, study PRJNA326480) | marine metagenome | isolation source: seawater | place: Atlantic Ocean: North East | collected 2012 | reverse complement strand
TTATCGTATGTTTACCTCTAGAGCAGAATATAGATTAACTTTAAGAGCTGATAATGCAGATCAGAGATTAACAGATCTTGGTACAAATTTAAATTTAATAGGATCTGAAAGAAAAAAAATATTTTCAGAAAAGAATAAAAATATTTATTCACTAAACAATTTTTTAAAATCGAAATTTTTAACTCCTAATGAAGCAAAAAAATTTGATATCCAAATCGCTATGGATGGAGTTAAAAGATCATGTTTAGAGATAATGGGTCAACGTAAAGTAAATATGTTAAAAATAAGGCAAATATTTAAAGACATACCTGTATTTCCAAAGTCAATAGAGAAGCAGGTTGTAACTGATGCTCACTACATGGGTTATTTAAAGAGACAAGAGCGAGATATTAAATCTTTCAAGAAAGATGAGTCAGTTATCATACCCAAGAATATAAATTATGAAAATTTAAGTGGTTTGTCTAATGAGGTTAGGTCAAAGCTTAGTTCTATAAGGCCAAAGACATTAGGTCAAGCTATCAGAATAGACGGTATCACTCCTGCAGCTGTAATAATCTTATTATCTCATATTAAAAAGCTAAAATTTAAAGCTACTGCTTGATGCAGGACAGCGAAGTAATAAATATCCTCCAAAATAAACTTAATTTTAGTTCTAAAACTATATCTGATCTTAAAATATTTAGAAATGAATTGCTTAAGGCTAATTCAAAGCATAATTTTATTTCTAAAAGCAATGAAACTAACATTTGGCATCGGCATATCCTTGATTCGGCTCAGTTAGTCAAATTTATTGATTTTTCAAAAGGCTCTTTATCAGACTTAGGCTCGGGAGCTGGTTTTCCTGGTCTAATTTTGGCATTATTCAACACTAATAAGGACTTTCACGTGAAATTGTACGAAAAATCCCCAGTAAAAAGGGCTTTTCTAGAGGATATAAGCAAAAAATTGTCTGTGAAAGTTCAAATATGTGGAAACATTTACAATGAAGTAATTGATTCTGACTATATAGTAAACAGAGCTTTCAAAAAATTAGAAGTTATAATACAAGTTTCACGTGAAATCGCAAAAAAATCACATAAACTAATTATTTTAAAAGGTCAAAACGCACATAAAGATTTAAAAAAAGCTTTCAAAAAGAAAAAATACGATTATAAACTTGAAAATAGTATAACAAATGAAGAGTCTAAAATAATTATAGTCGATTTTAAAAAATGACGACAACAATTTCGGTAATTAATCAAAAGGGTGGAGTTGGAAAAACAACTACGGTGATAAATTTAGCTGCTTCATTGTCCATTATGGGTCAAACAAACCTAATTATTGATTTAGATCCACAGGGAAACGCTACAACAGGATTTGGAAAAAGCAATAATGATGAAAATAAAAATATTTACAATTTATTGATTAAAAAAATTAATCTCGGGCAGGTAATACAAAACACTAATATTCAAAATTTAGATATCATAGGTTCACATGTAAATTTATCTGGACTAGAAGTTGAAACTGCAAACGATTCCAAAAGAGCATTTGTTTTAAAAGAAATACTATCATCAGAAAAATCAGGAATACTAAAAAAGTACGACAATATATTTATAGATTGTCCGCCGTCTTTAAGTTTGCTTACTATTATGTCTTTAGTGGCATCAGATGAGTTATTAGTTCCTTTGCAAACAGAGTTTTTTGCTCTGGAAGGTATAACTCAACTAGTAAAAACGATTGATAGAATAAAAGAAAATCTTAACCCCACACTTTCCATAAGAGGGATATTGTTAACAATGTTCGATAAAAGAAACAAACTTTCATCAGAGGTAGACAAAGAAGCAAGAAATTATTTTAAAGATAAAGTTTACAAAACCGTAATCCAAAGAAATGTAAGATTGTCCGAAGCCCCATCACATGGTTTGCCTTGTGTTATTTATGATAAAAGCTGTGTTGGTAGTAAGTCATATTTTAAGTTAGCTGAAGAATTTAAAAATAAATTAGTGAGTGTTGCATGAGTGGAAAAAAAAAAAGGATTAGGTCGAGGTCTTTCAGCGTTGTTTGGTGATGAAAAACCAAAAGATTATGAAAAAGTAAATAAACAATTTAATAGTGTTTCAATTAGTGATTTAAGTAGAAATCCTTATCAGCCTAGACAATATTTTAGTGAGGAAAAACTTGAAGAATTAGCCAGTTCCATAAAAAAGAATGGAATTATTCAGCCTATCGCTGTTCGTCCAAACAAATCTGAAAATGGAAAGTACGAGATTATTGCTGGTGAGAGAAGATGGATCGCTGCCCAAAGAGCAGGCCTGCACGAAATCCCAGTTACAATTTTAAATTTGAACGATGTTGAGTCTTTGGAGGTAGCTATAGTAGAAAATATTCAAAGAGACGATTTAAATCCAGTAGAAGAGGCTAGAGGATATAAAAGATTATCTGAGGAATTTAATTATGACCATGATAGTATTTCTAAATTAATGTCTAAAAGCAGAAGCCATGTTAGCAATACATTGAGATTACTAACTTTACCTGAGGATGTAATAGGATTAATTGAAGAGGGTTCGCTTACCTCAGGTCAAGCCAGGCCTCTTATAGGACTTACAAATGCTTCTTCAATAGCAGAAGAAATAGTTTCAAAAAATTACAGTGCTAGAAAAGTAGAATATTTGGTTAAATCAAAAAAACCATCTAGGTCAAAAGATAAATTTTACGATCCTAATATTTATAAAGCTCAAGATAAAATTGAAAGAAAGCTTGGTCTTAAAGTAAACATAATTAATAAAAAAAACAATTCTGGAAAAGTTGTAATAGAATATAAAAATTTAGATCAATTTGAATTATTGTCAAAACTACTTACTAAGAATTAGCTAGATTACAAATTCTTAAGATTAAATTTTTTATCATTACACTATTATTTATAGAAAAATTGGATTTTATCAAAACTTCTACACTATAAGTTTCATTTAAAATTTTTTTGATTTTAGCTAAATTCCAATTCTTTAACTGTTTTAAAAAAAAAGGTTTATCTTTCCAAAAAATAGGTGGTTTTAATTTACTCATTGCATCTTCAACATTCATTCTTGTTGACGATCTTTTTACTTCAGCAAGTTTTAAAAGTCTTTGATTTATAAAATTTAAGTATATTATATTTTTATCTGGTTCCAAGAGAGTTTCACTTAGTAATTTATTTGTTTTTATTTTATCTCCGTTTAACGCTTCGTCTTTTAAACGATTAAAGTCTTCATTTACTTTTATGTTCAATAACTTTTCAAGTTTTTCCGTTTCAATAATTTTATTGTTAAAATAGGTTAGAATTTTATTAGTTTCATTTTCTAATTTACTTCTATCTAAAGAACAGTTTTCTAAAATTATATTAAGATTATGTGGCGTAAGCCCGGAATATCCCTTTAGTTTTTTTAAAATATTATTTCTTAAAGTTAACTCGTTATCTTGATAACATGCTACCGTAATGATATTTTTTGATTTTTCACAATGGTTTCTTAATTTGGACTTCCTGTCTAATATATCTGCAAATAAAAAAAATTTGTTATTATTATTTCCTTTTTCAACTTCTTGAAGTAAATCTAAAAATTTATCATTTGTATCTCCAATAAAAAAAATTTTATATTCGTTGAAAAGCGAAAGATTAGATATTTCTCTCATAAAATAATCTTTATCTTTCAAAATTGCTTGCTGGGATATATTTACAAATTCTTTATCAGTGTTATTAGATTTAATTTTTTTTTTTAAATCATTTTTCAAACCAAGATTCTCACCATAAAATAAAAATATTTTATTGCTGAGATTATTTATATCTTTTTCAATAATATAACTTTTATAGATCATGCAGCTTTATAGTCAGTTGGTTTAGCACTTCTTTCGTAAGATTGTTTGTTAACAATTTTTCTAGATTTTTTTCATTGCTTAACGTGTCCGTATGTCTATTTGCAACAAGATAATCACCATCTTTATTAATTGTAAAATTTAACTTTTCTTTTTCTGCCTCCAGAACAGTTACGTGTGCGCTAATCTTAATTTCAAATTTAGTTATCTGATTATTTATATTTTTTTCTTTGACAGATTTTATTTTATTTGAACTTAGTCTTATTATTATATTTTTTTTATTTTCATCGCTAAATGCATTTAATAGTTTATTTTTTATAATGAAATTTATCTTCTTCTCACCATCTGCTTTGACTTCACTAATATAATAATCATTCAATTCGGATAAATTAATTACCTTAAACCCACAAGATGATAAAAAAATAAAAATAACTATAAATGTTATGAAGATTTTTTTCATTTATTTTCAGTCAAATAATTAATAATTTTATCTTTGATAAAGATAATTTTAATTATTTTATTTCCTTTTAAATATTTGTTTGCCTTAGACTTTTCTAAAATTATTTGAGAAATTTCCTTTTCTGCAATACCTTTTTGCACATTCAATATATCCCTTGTTTTTCCATTTATTTGAACTGCAATTTTAATTTTACTATTTAAATTATCATAGATTTTCGGCCAAATGTTTACGTTTTTTGAATTTAACATTTCAAGACACTCATTGGACAAATGTGGTGTAAAAGGTATCATTATAGTCATAATATTTATCATATTATCTTTGATTACTTTATTACTTACATTTAATTTCAAACAATTTTTAAAATAAGTGTAAATCTCATAAAACAAGGCAATACTTACATTATATCTAAAATTTCTAATCGCATTATCAATTTTATAAATGTAATTGTTAATATTTGTAGAAAATTCTTTTTCTTCACCGATATCAGTTTTAGTTTCATTTCTATTAAGGATTGTAATATTAAGATTCCATATTTTTTGTAAAAATTTATTTGCTGCTGAAACACCTGTGTCAGACCACTGAATATCTTTTTCTGGAGGGCTGTCTGATAAAATAAACCATCTAACCGCATCCGCACCATATTGTTTAATCATAATCTCAGGATCAATTGTATTTTTTTTTGATTTAGACATCGACTCCGACGAACCAACAATGACTTTACTCTTATCTTTTTTTTTTATTACATTGTTACTATTTATTTTTTCAATCTCCTCTGGATATAGCCAATTTCCATTTTGATCTTGGTAGGTCTCGTGGCAAACCATGCCTTGTGTGAAAAGGTTTTTAAATGGTTCGGACAAATTAAATTCTTTATTATATTTTTTGATCCCTTTAGTAAAAAATCTTGAATACAATAAGTGTAATATAGCATGTTCTATTCCACCTATATATTGGTCCACAGGCATCCAATAATCAGTTAGCTTTTTGTCAAAAGGCGCATCCTTTACATGAGGAGAACAAAATCTTAAAAAATACCAAGAAGAGTCAACAAATGTATCCAATGTATCTGTCTCTCTTGTAGCCTTCTTTCCAGTTGATTTTTGTGTTGTTAACTTCCAATTTTTATGTTCACTTAAAGGATTACCTTTAGCGTTTAAGTCTACGTCATCAGGGAGCTCTATTGGCAATTCATCTTTTTCAACAGGAACAGGAGTACCGTCATTTAAATAAATCATTGGTATTGGACAGCCCCAGTATCTCTGTCTTGATATCCCCCAATCTTTCAATCTAAACATAATTTTTTTTTGTCCTATACCCTTTTCTTGAATTTTTTTAATTATTTTTTCTTTAGCATTATCAATATTTAATCCGTCTAAAAATTCCGAATTAATAATTTTTCCATTTCCAGTATAAGCTTCTTTTAAAATCTCATTATCTTTTTCATTACTAGAAACGACTTTAATAATCGGAAGTTTATATTTTTTAGCAAAGTCAAAATCTCTTTGATCATGAGCCGGACACCCAAAAATAGCGCCTGTTCCATAATCCATTAAAACAAAATTAGAAAAGAATATTGGTAATTTATCTTTTTTAAAAGGATGCTCAACAAAGAGGCCTGTGTTGAACCCTAATTTTTCTGCATTTGCTAGGGCCTCCTCAGTTGTACCTGTTTTATTACAATTTGCTTTAAACTTTATAAATTCACTATTTTTGAGAAATTTTTCGCTAAGAGGATGATCAACAGAAATTGCAATAAAACTTGCACCAAAAATTGTATCAGGTCGAGTTGTAAACACCTTAATTTTATCATGATGATCTATCAAATTAAAATCAATTTCACAGCCAACAGATTTACCAATCCAATTTTTTTGCATTAATTTGACTTTTTCAGGCCATCCATCAAGTTTATTTAAATCCTCTAAAAGTGTGTCAGAAAATTTCGTAATATTGAAAAACCACTGTGATAATTTTTTTCTTTCTACAATAGCATTCGATCGCCAACCTTTTCCATTAATTACTTGTTCGTTAGCTAAAACAGTTTTTTCAACAGGATCCCAGTTTACGTAAGTTTCTTTGCGAGAAACTAATCCGTGATTGTAAAAATCAATAAACAATTCTTGCTGGTGCTTATAATATTCCTTATCACAGGTTGAAATTTCTAAGTCCCAATCAATTGATAGTCCTAGGAGTTTCAATTGATTTTTCATTGTTTTAATGTTTTTTTTGGTCCAATCTTTCGGATGAAGATTGTTTTGTTTAGATGCATTTTCAGCAGGAAGACCAAATGCATCCCATCCCATAGGATGTAAAACATTAAAACCGTTCATATATTTATAGCGAGCTATTACATCACCAATTGTGTAATTTCTTACATGGCCCATATGAATTTTGCCAGATGGATAAGGAAACATTTCCAAACAATAAAATTTTTTTCCTGAAGGATTTGATAGTTTTACGTTTGAAAATTTTTTTTGCCACTTTTTTTCAATAACTGAAAAATTTACTCTCTCCATGAAATCTGATTATTTCTTTTTGTTTTTTTGCTGTTTTTCCAACAATGCAGCTTTTCTAATAATTGTAGTTGCTAATTCTTGACTTATTTTTGAATTTGAGAGAACATTAATGTTACAGGATGAACTGTTTTTACAAACTTTTTTATGAACTATTATTTTTAAACTATCACTTCTAACTTCATTTGAGAGAAACCTAATAGAAATTTTAATAGCCTCATTATTAGATGAACTATTATCACTATACCAATCAGATATTATCATACCACCCGAATAATCTACCGTTGCCATTGGGATAAAATCTAAAACTTCAAGTGAAGCTCTCCACATAGGGTTGGAAGTGCTGAACTCATAGTTAGTTCCGTTTCTTCCACGAATAAATCCATCTATAGAAGTCCCCCTGCCTTCTTCAATATTTTTCCTGGCTCTTTCCATTGCATTAGTAGGAGTTTTTCTTGCATCTACTTTTGATAAACCACCGCAATTTGCTAAAAGTATGAGTGCAAAAAAAATTAATAAGAATTTAGCAAAAATAGAGTTAAACATAAAAATTATTTATATAACGCAGTGATAGCATCAATTTTAGCCTCTAATACAATAAATTGCAAAAAAGTCCCATATTATTAAGTATTTTATGTGGCAAATATATCACTATACTTTAAAAACTAGCTTAGAATGGCATATTATAGGGGAAAATGAACTATCCAACAATTATAAAACAGTCAGTTAAATATTTAACTAAACAAAAGGAAAAATATGAAAATAATCAAAACATTATTCGTTATGTTATCTTCAATTTCTTTATTTGCTTCAGCTAACGCTGGTGAATTAGGTGTAAGTGGTACTGCAAAGGCTACTTATAACATTTACAGTGGTAAGTCGAACCTAAGTAAAGGTATTGGTATAACAAACGAGTTAAATTTTACGGCTACAGGTGAGTTAGACAATGGTTACACATGGTCATACTCTATGGAGTTAGATCCAGATGCAGTTGCTGCTGCTAATGGTGCCGCGCAGAATGATGACACAAAATTAACTGTTTCTACACCAATGGGAACAGTAGGTGTATTCGTTTCTGAAGGTGGATTAGATGTTGAAGATGCTGCATCACAATCAGTTTATGCAAGACCAACTGATATCGGTGATCCATCAGGAACAACTGATAACTACACAATCGACTCTTACAATAACATCCAATACCACACGCCAGCAGATATGCTACCGTTTGGTATTACAGCTAAAATCGCTTACGCGACAGGTTTAGATGCATACGGTTCAGGAAACAACGCCGGTGCAGTAATATCTGATGCTGATGAAGGTATGGGTGATAGTGCAACAGAATACCAAGTTAAAGCTAGTCCACTTGATGGATTAACTGTTGGTGCTTCTTACATAGAGTTCAGTGGTTCAGGTACAGCAAATACAGTACAAGATCCAGAGTCTGGTGCATACTACGCAACATACGCGTCAGGTCCATTCTCAATCGGTTACTCAAAAGCTCACTTAGCTCCAATCGTAGGTAACTTAACTGCAGCTTCTACTGTAGAAACAGTTGAGCACTACGAACAAACTAATATGTCACTTGCATACGCAGCAACTGAAGACTTATCAATTTCTTACGAAAGAGAACAGTCTGAAGCTAACTACGTATTAAATACAACAGCTGACGTAGAGCAAGAGTCAACTGCAGTACAGGTTGCATACTCAATGGGTGGTGCTACACTAGCAATATCTCACGCTAGCCACGACAACGTGAGTTACACTGATGGTGATAACATAGACCAAACATTATTTGCAGTAACTATGGCGTTTTAATTAGTTATTTAAATAATTTAAAAAAGCCGGTTAATTATATTAGCCGGCTTTTTTTTTACCTCAGATAATATAGCTAATCCCTCACTAGTAATATTTCTTAAACTGTTAAGATTTCCTTTTTTAATACCTCCTAAAGGTATTATTTTTTTGGATATTTTAGAGAGATTGTTAAATTTTACGACACCTAAATATGGAGCTTTTTTATCATAATCAACAATAAAAAGTTTTGATAATAAAATGAAAGAACAACCTTGTTTTTCTTTCAATAAAATTTCTTTAAAATTGTGAGCTGAACCTATTATTTCAAAATTAGATTTTATCAAATTTAAGCTTGAAAGATTTGTATTGAAAGATGATAAATAAATACCATCAGAATTTAGACTAACAGCGAGATTATTATTATTAGCTATATACAATTTGATACCCTTTAATTTACATTTTCGTCTAAAAATTAAAAGATCATCCAAATTATCAATATTTTTGTTAGTCCTATAAATTATTGAAAATTTATTTCGTATTTTTATGTTTTTTAAATCAATATCTTTGATATTTTCTATAAATAAAAAATATTTATTTTTTTTGGTAAACATATGAATACAATAGTTGATAGATTTGAAAATATAAAATTTAAAATAACTTCTTTAAATCCAGTCAAACCAGTTAATATTATAGCTGTTAGTAAGACATTTTCACTGGAACATATAAAACCCTTAATAGATCATGGTCATACACATTTTGGAGAGAATAAAGTTCAAGAAGCTAAAGTAAAATGGTTAGAACAAAAAAAACAAAATGTTGATTTAAGACTACATATGATTGGTAAACTACAAAGAAATAAATCACAGGACGCTGTAAAACTTTTTGATTATATACACTCGTTAGATAATCAAAAACTTGCAGATGCTCTTGCAAAACATCAGAACAATATGAATAAAAATCTAAACTATTTTATTCAAGTAAATATCGGTAACGAAATTCAGAAATCAGGAATACCTGTTGGTGAATTGGAAGCGTTTTACAATTATTGTGTAAATGAAATCAATCTCAAAATCTTAGGTTTAATGATAATACCTCCAGCAGAGGAAAATGCAGAAAAGTATTTTAAATCACTATCAGAATTGAACAAAACTTTAGCACTTGAGCATACAAGTATGGGTATGTCTGCTGATTATGTAGAGGCAGTAAAACATGGTTCAACTTTTGTAAGAGTTGGAAGTTCTATATTTGGTTCTCGATTAAAACTGTAGTATTTTTTTTTAAATATTTTGTAATCTTTAAAAGATGTGTTTTTTTAACTGCCACACATCCTTCTGTTTTTTTATAATTTCTTTTGGCGACATGAATAAAAATTGCACTACCTTTATTTTTAATTATAGGGTTCATATTATAATTTAAGACTATTATAATATCGTAGACATTTTCCTTTTTATAGAGTTTTTCGTATCTATACAGGAATGGTAAACTAATCAATTTATTATATTGTTTTGAGCAAGGATCATCGCACCATCCCATATTTTTTTTAATTATAATTTTTTTTATTTTAGATTTAATCTTAACTCTATCCTTTCTATACAAAATATATTTAATCTTATACCTTCCTATGGGTGTAATTAAATCACCCTCTTTTTTTTTAAGTCCAATTCCCCTTTTACCTATCGAGCATTTTGCTCTATAGTTGTTAAACGTAAGATGTTTTTTATTAATTAAAATATGCATATGTTAAATGTTCGAATTCTTGGTCCTTCCTCATTTATTTCAACCTTAAATGAATTAAAAATGTTTTTAAAGTTTAATTGTTTGTCAGGCGACCTAAACAACACCTCTAATATTATTCTTTATCACGTTGATGCTTTATTGGATAAGAAATTTAAAGAATATATTAAAAACAATAAATCAATAAAAATTTGTGCAGGAAACAAAAAAGATCTTGCTGATGATTGTGACGCAAACCTAGAATTGCCTACTACTTTAAAAGAAATTAATAACATTGTGGAGAGTACTGCTGCGAAGAAAAAATTTAATCTTAATTCTTCAATTGCTGTAAAAAATTATTTGTTAAATAAAAATGAGAAAAAATTATTTAGATCTGGCGAATATATAATACTTACAGAAAAAGAAGTGCAACTTCTTGAGATGTTTTTAGATAAAAAAAAACCAATATCAAAAGATAACATTTTATCATCAGTTTGGAACTATGCCTCTGATGCTGATACCCATACTGTCGAAACTCATATATATAGATTAAGAAAAAAAATTATTGATAAGTTTCGAGATGAACAATTTATTTTAAATAATAAAAATGGTTATTATCTTTGAAAAAAAGAAATAAGATAGCAAAAGATCTTCTTACAGCTAAGTATAGAAAAAGAGTAGTTAAACCAAAAAAAGGCAAAGGAAGTTTTAAAAGAAAAAAAACTAATTCAAATTATCTTTAAAAAAAGAAATAGTTATATATTTAATTAATTAAGTCTAGCTCCTATTATTTGAATGACTTTCGAAGACATTTCTGTGCCTGTCTCTAAACTTTCTTTATTTGATTTGTTATTAATTAACCCATGAAGAAAACCACCTGCAAATAAATCTCCCGCACCTGTTAAATCTTTTATTTTGAGGCTATTTTTAGCAGAACATTCGACGGCTTCACCTTTATTTATTGCAACTGCTCCTTTGGCTCCACGAGTAATAACTATAAGCTTATTTACCTCTTTAGCAAAATTGATTACATCATCGAATTTTTTAACATTGATTAAGGACATTATTTCTTGCTCGTTTGCAAAAGTGATATCTAATTTATTTTTAACTAAATCTAGAAAATGTGGTTTATGTCTCTCTACACAAAATAAGTCTGACAATGACATTGCGACTTTATTTGCACTATTTATAGCTTTTTCAAAGGCTTTCTTCGGCTCACCCTCATCCCAAAGATATCCTTCAAGAAATAAGATTTCACTATTCTT
>MDSV01026920.1_pt1 | contig 11569 bp, 11 predicted proteins | sample 810851 | NCBI WGS metagenome assembly MDSV01 (sample SAMN05326640, study PRJNA326480) | marine metagenome | isolation source: seawater | place: Atlantic Ocean: North East | collected 2012 | reverse complement strand
GAGAAATTTAAATAGTTTTTGCGATCGATAACCAATAATTAGGGTGCTTTAACTTTATTTCTTTCAATGCAACCTTGGCTGATTTGTCGCTTTTAAATATTCCATAACATACTGAGCCTGAACCAGACATTCTTGAAAAATAACATCCTTTTTTTTTGCTGATCTCTTTAATTAATTGTCTAATAAGAGGGTATTTACTTTCTACAACTGATTGTAGATCATTTTTTTTAGCCGAAAGGAATTTTACAAACTTCCTACTGCTATTAATTTTTGCCAAGTTCCCATGAGATTTAAGTGAATATTTTCTTATTTTTGAATATACGTATTTTGTAGAACAGTTTATGTTTGGATAAACCAATAAAAAACATAATTTATACTTAGTTGGAAATTTTACTATTGACTCAAGATTACTTAAAAACCCTTGTCTATTTAAGAATATTCTAATATCAGATCCTATATTTTTAATTAAAATATTTAACAAATCTCCTTTTAATCTATTTCTTGCTAGAAATTTAGTGACATAAAAAGCATTACTTGTTCCACCTCCTAATCCGCCAAAAACAGGTATCTTTTTAGTTATTTTTACTGAATAGAAACTTGATAATAAATTTTTTTTTCTCAAAATTGAAAGAGCTTGACTCACTGAATTTTTTCTTTCATTTGTATATCTAGAAAATCTACCCTGAAATTTAACATAATCTTTTCGACCTTTAATTTTTTTAATTTCGATTTTGTCAAATAAGTTAATTAAGCAAAAATGAGATTGTATCTCATGTAGTTTTCTTTTACTGCTTGATTTTTTATTGACACTCAATGATAAATTAATTTTTGAGTAAGACTTTATTATCATTGTATTCTAGATGCCTGAAATTAATTTTATTTTAATTTTTTCTTTTAAATTTTTTTCTGTTTCCTTAAGTTTTAAAACATAATTCCAATAATACCTTGCTTGAATTTTATTTCCACTTTTCCATAGAACATCTGCAAAATGATCGTTTATTATTGGATCTGCGGGTAATAATTGTACCGCAGTCTGAAGGTAGTTTTTTGAGTCTTTATATCTCTTTAATTTGAAGAGAGCCCAGCCTAAGGAGTCTATTATATAAGGATCATTAGAGGATAAATTATTTGCTTTCTCCAGCATTTTTAAAGATTGTTTAATCTTAATTCCTTTTTCAATCCATGAGTAAGCAAGATAATTAATAACATAAGCTTGGTCTGGACTTGCCTCCAAAGAAGCTAATAAATCTTTTTCAGCTTCAGCCCAATTTCCGATTCTTTCATAGGAAACTCCCCTCTCATCGGTAACTTTAGGATAAAGAGGATTATCTTTTTTTATATCTCGAATAATTTCAGAATAAAGTTTAATTGACTTATTATACTTTTCAGCAGCTTTTAAAAATTTAGCATAATCATATTTTTGATAAATAGTCTTATTATTAATTTTTTTATAAGCTCTTGATAAAGTATCTAGTGCTTCATCTTCCTCACCTTGTTGAATTAAAATTTTTGCTATTTGCTTAGCAGAATACCAGTAATAGATTTGCCCTTTTTTGCTGATTCTTTCATAAATCTTTTTTGACTCGTCGTAATTATCCTCTTTATAAAAATTTTCAGCAAACAAAGTATCAAATGAATGAAAATCTGTATTTAGGTATTTGGATAGGTTTAAGTAAAAATTTGAAAAGTTATAAATATATTGTGATGATAAAGCATTGGCAGCTATGTAAAGAATTTCAGCCACAACATGTGATAAATCCCTACAATCAAATTCACTTATATAATTTTTATTTTCTATATTATACTGGATTTGATTAAGTAATAAATTTCTAGGATATAATTTTAATGATTGAGCTATAATTTTTTTTGCCTTAATATTTTTTTTCTTTTGAAATAAATAGTTTGCATAGAAATAATTGTATCTTGAAAAATCAATATCTTTATTGAGAGTCAATCTTTCATAAAAATATTCTGTCTTTTTACTTTGGTAAAAACAATGTAAAAAAACATTTTGAATTTTTTTTAAATTATCAAATTTAGAGTCTATTTCCTGAATTTTTTGTTGGGCATTACTAAAATTTAAATTTTTAAAACTCGACCAATCTATAAGGGATTTTGAAATAAAATTTTTTATCACAAAATTTGAATTAAACTTGTAAAGTTTTGAAAAATAATTTTGTGCCTGATCATACCTTTGATTTTTTAAGTAATAAATACCTATTATCAAGTTACTTTCAAAATTTGCTAAATTTTCTTTTTCTAGTTTTTTAGAGAAATGAAAAGCTTCTGTAATTTTTCCTAAATTCACTAAAGAAAAAAGGTACTTTTCAGAATAAGTATTATGAGTTTTTTCTAGATCATTAAGCTTTTTTAAATAATTGTAAGAATCTTTGTAAAGATTATCGTTTAAAAGAATTGTTCCTAAAAAATAATTGGAAATTTGATTTCCTTTATTAAAGTTATCCATACTTTTGGCATTTAGTGTGGAAAAATAAGTGATGACAATTAGTATTTGTAAGATAAATTTGACTTTAATTTTTAACAAATTCATAATTTTTAATGACAAAAAAAATAAGTAATAAAACCGTAAAATTAATCAAATTTTATGATCTTATTAATTATAATTTAATTTACAATAATAAGGCAATTAATAGATATAAAAAAGATAATTTTGAAATATCGGTGAATAAAGCTAAAAGTTTAGAATTATTAAAAAAAACAATTCTAAACTTAAAAAATTGCGACCTTAAAAGGCTATCTAAAAATATCGTTTTCAGTGATGGTAATCCAAAATCAAGAATCATGCTTGTAGGTGAAGCCCCTGGTGCTAACGAAGACCAAGAAGGATTACCATTTGTGGGGAGAGCGGGTGTTTTGTTAGACAAAATGCTATCTTCAATCAATTTAGACAGAACAAAAGTGTACATTTCAAATATTATAAATTATCGACCTCCTGAAAATAGAAAACCAACTGATGAAGAAATAAAAAGATACCTCCCATTTATTAAGAAACATATTGAGATTATTAGTCCAAAAATTTTAATTTTACTAGGTAGCACTGCTATGAATGCTCTTATTGGAGATGAAACAGTAATTTCTAAAGCTCGGGGAAAGTGGATTGAAAAAAAATTTGGTAGCTGTAATACATCTTTAATTGTTACTTTTCACCCAGCATTTTTGATGAGGCAACCAGCTCAAAAGAAATTGGCTTGGATTGATTTAAAAATGATAAGGGATAAAAAAGTTAAACTTAAAATTTAATTGAAAAAAAAACAAATCACAGCAGGTGTTGACGAAGTTGGCAGAGGTTGCCTTGCAGGACCAGTAGTTTCAGCAGCAGTAGTTTTAAAACAAAGTATTAATCTTAACATTTTAAAAGACTCAAAAAAAATTCCATTTAAAAAAAGGTTTAAAATTTCAGAGCACATTAAACAAAACTCATATTATTCTATAGGTACTGCTTCCGTAGAAGAAATATTAAGTCTTAATATTTTAAAAGCATCCTTATTGTCTATGAAAAGAGCAATAAACAAACTATCAATAAAACCAGAATTAATTTTAATAGATGGTAACTTTGCTCCTCAAGGAATAAAAAATTTTAAAACAATAATAAATGGCGACGAAAAAATTAAAGTAATAAGTGCTGCTTCAATAATCGCAAAAGTTTATAGAGATAATCTAATGATTAAATTATCTGAAAAATTTTCAAACTATGCTTGGGATAGTAATTTTGGATATGGAACTAAAGCTCATTTAGATGGTTTAAAAAAATTCGGAATTACAGCTCACCACAGAAAAGGCTTTAAGCCGGTACACAAGATATTGTCAAGATAGAAATCTAAAACACAAGAGGACTCATTTTTTTCTTAAAATGGTTTGACCCATGATTCAATTTAGAGTTGAATCTTAAAAATGAAATTTTTTTCTAACAAAATTATTAATGGTGATTGTTTAAAAGAACTAAAAAAAATTCCTGACAAAACTTTTGATTTAGTTTTTGCTGATCCTCCTTACAATATGCAAATCGGAGAAAAGTTAACTCGTCCTGACGCGAGTAAAGTAAATGGAGTAAATGATAAATGGGATCAATTTAATAGTTTTAAACATTATGATGATTTCTGTAAAACTTGGTTGACGCAGTGCAAAAGAATTTTAAAAGATAATGGAAGTATTTGGGTTATTGGATCTTACCATAATGTTTTTCGGCTTGGATATCATTTACAAAATTTAGGCTACTGGTTGCTAAATGATGTGATTTGGAGAAAAAATAATCCAATGCCAAATTTTAGAGGTACAAGATTTACAAATGCTCATGAAACTTTAATCTGGGCTTCAAAAGATAAAAAGTCGAAATATACTTTTAATTATCAATCCTTAAAATGTTTTAACGATGATTTACAAATGAGATCAGATTGGATATTTCCGATTTGTAGTGGAAAAGAAAGATTAAAAAAAGACGGAAAAAAAGTTCACTCTACACAAAAACCAGAGTCTTTACTCCATAGAATTATATTAGCTACTACGAATAAAGGAGATTTAGTTTTTGATCCGTTTTTAGGCACGGGAACCACTGCAGTCGTATCTAAAAAATTAGGTAGAAGTTATTGTGGAATAGAAAAGGATAAAAAATACTTTAATGCAGCTAAAGAAAGAATCAATAAAACAATCAAGATTGAAGATGATTATCTTGATACAATAGAAAATATTAAAGCAAAGCCAAGAATACCATTTGGATCACTAGTTGAACTAGGAATAATCAAACCTGGAGCCTCATTAATGGATTCTAAGAAAAAAATTAATGCTAAAATAATGGCAGATGGAAGTATCAAATATAAAAAGTCCGAGGGTTCAATTCACAAAGTTGCGGCAAAAATAATGGGAACCGAGAGTTGTAATGGTTGGACTTATTGGCATTATAATTTGAATGGATCAACAGTATTAATTGATAGTCTTAGACAAAAATTTATTTCAGAAAAACAACCCTAGTTTTTATATACTGTACCTAAATAAGAACTGATAAAACTCTTTCTTTTTAGTAAAATTTTCATAAAAAAATTCCTAATTGTTTGCATAGTTAAGCTTGAAAAATGAAATACAAAAAAGTTTAAGTTTGATCTATTTCTCACTGTTTTTGCTTTAATAGATCTTTTATGAAAATAAGAGTTTTGAAAATCTGATTTGTTCTCGTTAAGTAAGCTGAACAATTCATGAGCACTCTCTATCGATTGACCCGCTCCTTGAGCTAATGTTGGTAAAAATCCATTAAATGCGTCTCCAATATAAAAGACCTTATTGTTAGTTGAAGGAAGTATTTTTGGTGTTGAGTACAATGGCCAAGATTTTAGATCGCTCTTAAAAACTTTTTCAAGACTAGGATTTTGATTAACTACCTTATCAACCAGAAGCTTAATATTATCAGGATCATATTTCTTATCTCTAACTATACAAATAAGATTAAGCTCATTATTTTTATTAATTGGATAAACAACTAAGTGACATCCTTTTCCCATTATTAAGCTTATTCTTTTTTCGTCTATATTTAACTCTGATTTTGATTTAAGAATAGCTCTTAGTGCGATTGCTTTTTTAAATTTTGGTTCATTTTTCTTCTTTTCAAAAAAAGATCTTGTATTAGAAAAAATTCCATCAGCTCCTACAATTATATCAACGAGATCGTTAGTGTTATCATCAAATTTAATAAGTAATTTTTTTTTGACCTCAGAAATTGATTTTATTCTTTTTCCAAATCTTAAATGCTGTGTATAAATGTCGTCTTTTAAAAATTCAATTAAAGTCGATCTCTGCAAGGTAGTATATTTATTTTTTTCTGTGTTAAACTGAGTTAAATCTAAGTCACATATTTTTATGTTTTGAATGTTGTAAAAATCAACTCCTTTTGGATGATAAATCTTTTCGTTGTTTATTTTTTGAAAACCAATTTGATTTAAAATTTCCATACCATTAGGTGATAATTGAATTCCGTAACCTTCATCCAGGGATAAACTTTCATTTTTTTCATACAACATAAATTCATGTTGAGAAAACTTTTTAATCAGATTTGCAAGAGTTAATCCTGCTATGCCAGCTCCAATAATTGCTAATTTTTTTTTCATTAGAATAAAGTTAAAACTTGCTTAAATATTTTTTTTGTAAAACTTGGAATAAATTCTTTATTATTCTTTAAAGAATACCAATTATGCTCCGTAGGAAGTTTTTCTGAAAATTTGTAATATAAATTAATATTCAATTTTAAATTTGATATGGAATTCTTATAATTTTTTAAAAACTTCCATTTGGTGTTTTTTAAGCAGTTATTGGTTTCTTTAACTGTGGGTAAATTATAATTTTTCAAAAAACTAATTTGATTTTTTTTTGTTAAAGCTATTTGTTTGTTTTTGTTAATATAACAAAAAATATCATAGTCTTTGTTTTTAATCATTTTTTTATTAGTATTTCTAATTTTATTTGTAGATTTAAAATACTTACAAGTTTTGTTCAAACAACAAGTAAGACAATTTGGGTTTTTTGGTTTACACACAATTGCACCAAACTCCATTATAGCCTCTACTAAGTCAGCGTTTCGACCTGTGCCAAAGAGTTTTTTTTCATTTTTAATAATTAGTTCTTTAAAATTTATTTTGTTTGCATCTTTGTTCAAATTTCTCGTAAAAACTCTTTTAACATTTCCGTCTATTGCTATTGTAGGTTTGTTGTAAACCAATCCCAATAATGCATTTCCGGTATATTCGCCTACCCCAGGCAATTTCTTAATTTCCTCGATTGTTTTTGGAAGTTTTGAATTATAGTTTTTTACTAATTTTTTTGAACATGCAAGAAGATTTCTTGCTCTTCTATAATATCCAAGACCCTCCCAAATTTTTAAGATTTCAATTTCATTACTTGAAGATAAATCTCTTAAAGTTTTGTATTTTTTTGTAAAATTATTGAAATAAGGAATGACTGTTTTAACCTGTGTTTGCTGTAACATAAATTCACTAACAAGTCTGTAATAATGCTTTTTAGGCGAGTTTTTGCTCACACGCCAAGGCAAACTGCGTTTATTATTATCGTACCAACAAAGTATTTTTTTTGATAAATTAGAATTTAAATGCATGATAAAAATAATATTAAAATAAATAATTTCATACAAGGTCTAAGACCTTTTTCAAGTTCAATACCCAAAACTTTAAAAAAATATTTAAAAAAGGGAGGATATAACTATTCAAATATTGTTGATAATTGGACCAAAATGGTAAGCAAGAAAATATCGGATTCGTCTTACCCTATTTCAATAAAAATGGGTAAAGAAATGAGAAATGGAAATTTGGTTTTAAATGTGATCCATGGAAAAGAGTTGGAGATAGAATACTCAAAGAGTGAAATAATAGACAAAATAAATAGTTTTTTTGGATACAATTGCATAAGTCAAATAACTTTAAAGATTGTTAAAGAGCAAATAAAGTTTGAAGATAATCAAAATATTAAAATAAAAGATATTACAAAAATTAATAAAAAAATAGAAAAAGTAGATAGTAATCAACTAAGGAACTTATTAAGTAGTTTATTAAAAGCATTCAATGAAAAAACTAAGTAATCATTTATACAAAATATTATTTCTAATAATTTTTACTTGTTCAGCTAATGCTGAAAATAAAATTTTAACATTCGGAAAAGAAGATGCTAAAATTACGGTAAAAGTATTTTCTTCTTTAACATGTCCACATTGCGCCAGTTTTCATAAAAATATTTTTGAAGAACTTAAAAAAGATTATATTAATAATGGTATTGTTAAATTCGAACATCACAGCTTTCCTTTAGATTTAGCGGCGCTAAATGCAGAAATAATTATCAGATGCCATAAAGATAATGATAAAAGATTTCAATTTTTGGGTGAAATTTATAAAAAACAAAATCAATGGGCTGTTGGATCTGATATAAATAATATTAACGAATCTATAAAAAAAATTGGCTTAGATTTTGGATTAAAAAACAATGTTATGGATCAATGTCTAGAAAATGAAAAAATGCAAGACCAAATTTTAAATGAAAGAATTGAGGCTCAAAAAAAGTATAAGATACAATCTACTCCGACTGTTTATATAAATGATAAAAAATACAAAGGTGATTTCAAATATAATGAATTTCGAAAAGAAATAGAAAAAATTTTATAGATGCAATTTAAAAAATTAGAGTTAAACGGATTTAAATCTTTTTCAGAAAAAACATCCTTTATAATTCAAGACGGGCTTACCGGGATAGTTGGTCCCAATGGATGCGGAAAATCTAATATTGTTGAGTCACTTAGATGGTGTATGGGTGAAAATTCTGCAAAAAGTATGAGGGGTTCAGGGATGGAAGATGTAATTTTTTCAGGCACTTCAAATAGACCTTCTAAAAATATTTCTGAAGTTTCCTTATTATTAGATAATAAAAATAAATCTGGCCCGTCACAATACAATGATTTTGATGAGATAGGGATAAGAAGAAAAATAGAAAAAGATAAAGGTTCAAAATATTACATAAACGACAAAGAAGTAAGAGCCCGTGACGTTCAAACTTTTTTTGCGGACATGTCAACCGGAGCACATTCGCCCTCTTTAATCAGTCAAGGAAGAATTGGTCAACTTGTTACTGCTAAACCTATTGAAAGGAGATCAATTTTAGAGGAAGCCGCTGGTATATCTGGTATACATGCAAGAAGACAAGAAGCAGAAATAAGACTTAATGCGGCGGAAAATAATCTTAAAAGAGCTGATGAATTAAAAAAACAGCAACAGAAGCAACTAGATAATTTAAAAAAACAAGCGGAAGAGGCAACAAGATATAAAGAAATATCTAAAGAAATTAAAAAAATTGAAGCTGGAGTTTATTTTTTAAAGATACAAGAAATAGAAAAAGATAAAAAAGAAATTAAAGAGAAATTGAGCGAATTGGATGATGAAATTAGCGCCATAAATATTGACTTAAATCACAATACTACATTATTAGATGAAGAAAATAAAAAACTAGCTCCCTTGAGAGACAAAAAAATGGAAAGTGTTGCTAAGCTTCAAAAATTAAACTTAGATATGACTAGTTTAGACGAGGAAGAGGATAGAGTAAAATCACTTCAAATTAAATTGGAAAAATCTATAAAGACTATTGAGTCTGATTTAGAACGAGAAAGATCTATTTCGCTTGACGCTGGTATTAATGAGGAAAGAATATTAAAAGAAAAAGAGGAATTATTGAAAACTGAAAACGAATTAATTGAGGTAGAGACATCGTCTTTTAAAGAACTTAATATCTCTAAATCAAATCTTAATAGTTTGCAACAACAACTAGATGACTTATTAAATAAAATTGAAGGTTACATAGATCAAGAAAAAAAACTAACTAAGAAAATTTTTCAAGAACTTAAAGAACTAGTTAAAAAAATAACTTTATCACAGGAAGAATATGCAGAAAAATACGGAAAAAATAAATCTATTCAAAGTGACTCCATCAAGAGAAAAGAACGTATTAAGAATATCGATATTGAACTAGAAAATTGGAGAAATTTAAAATCTAATTCTGAGAAAATGATTTCTGAACTTAATGAGAGAAATAATAAAATCAAACTAGAGTTTGATGAAAATAAAAAAAATCCTGAACGTATCGCTACGTCAAAAGGTCAAAATTTACAAAATTTAGAAAATACAAAAAAAAGAAATGAGGAAATTGAAAAAGATTTAGTTGAAATTGAAAAAAGACACGAAGCAATAAGCCAAAATTTAAAAGAGATACAATTAAAACTTTCGGAATTAAAAGAAAATAAAGCAAGAAATGAAGCATTAATTGAAGGAATAGATAGTAGAAAAAAAGATTTATTATACTCGGTGAAAAATGAATTGAGTATAGAAAATGAAAACTCATTATTAGCCCAATCAGATCTTAATGAGTTGAATTTTGACAACTTCCCAAAAATAGAAGATCAAATGCAGAAAGTAGAAAAAATAAAAAAACAAAGGGATTCTCTAGGATCTGTTAATCTTCGAGCAGATGAAGAAACCAAAAAGTATGAAATAGATATCAAAAAAATGGAGGATGATAGAGCAGATCTTTACTCGGCTATAGTCAAATTAAAGACTAGTATTGATGAGCTTAACCAAAAGGGAAGGGAAAGACTTTTAGACGCTTTTCAAAAAGTTAATAGAAAATTTAATGAAGTCTATACTAAATTATTTAGTGGAGGTACTGCAAAAATTGAATTGGTTGACTCGGATGATCCTCTTGAAGCTGGTTTGGAAATGTATGTGTCGCCGCCAGGAAAAAGGCTACAATCAATTACTTTGTTATCAGGTGGAGAACAAGCTTTAACAGCGTTGTCATTAATATTCGCAGTATTTTTAGTTAACCCTTCTCCAATATGTGTTTTAGATGAAGTAGATGCTCCTTTAGACGATGCTAATGTAACAAGATTTTGTGGATTATTAGACGAATTAACTAAGATTACAAAAACAAGATTTATTATTATTACCCACCACGCTCTTACAATGTCTAGAATGCACAGGTTATATGGGGTCACTATGGCTGAACAAGGAGTAAGTCAATTAGTTGCTGTAGATTTACAAAAAGCAGAGGATCTAGTAGCCTAAAATTTTAATGACAAATTCGGAAGACTTTAAAACTCGCCTAAAAATTGCAAAATCGAAAAACCAAAAAAAATATTTGTCAGACAAAGAAAAAAGGGGGTCTTTTATGGGCAATGCATTCAAATTAGGTACAGAATTAGTTGCAGCGGTTGGGGTTGGGACAATAATTGGGTTTATTTTAGATAGTTGGTTTGGTACTAAACCTTGGTTATTTATAATCTTCTTTTTTTTAGGAGCAGCTGCAGGAATGTTAAATGTTTTCAGGACTGCAAATAGAATGCAAAAAGAGGACTAATAAAGGATATTTATGGCTAGCAACCCGATGCAACAATTCAATGTTTATAAAATTGGACCAGAAATAAATATTGGCGGCGTTGACTTATCATTTACTAACGCCAGCTTATTCATGGTCATAAGTGCTATATCAATAGCTTTATTCTTGTATTTAGGAACAAAAGAAAAAAAAATAGTCCCTGATAAAATTCAATTACTCTCTGAAATGCTTTATGGATTTGTAGCTAAAATGATTAGCGACACTGCTGGATCAAAAGCAAAACCTTATTTTCCTTTCATATTTAGTTTATTCATGTTTGTTCTTCTTTGTAACATGATAGGAATGCTTCCATATTCTTTTACAGTTACAAGTCATATAATTGTTACACTTATTTTAGCGTTATTTATTTTTATTGCAGTTACTGTAATCGGCTTTATTAAACATGGATTTAAGTATTTGAGTATATTTGTTCCAAGCGGAGTCCCTGCAATTTTACTGCCACTAATTACAATTATTGAGATTATATCATATCTTAGCAGACCAGTAAGTTTGTCAGTTAGGTTATTTGCTAATATGATGGCAGGACATACAATGTTAAAGGTCTTTGGAGGTTTTGTAATTAGTTTAGGAATATTAGGCGGTTGGTTACCGCTTAGTTTTTCAGTAGCACTAACTGGCTTAG
>MDSV01120340.1_pt1 | contig 11570 bp, 10 predicted proteins | sample 810851 | NCBI WGS metagenome assembly MDSV01 (sample SAMN05326640, study PRJNA326480) | marine metagenome | isolation source: seawater | place: Atlantic Ocean: North East | collected 2012 | reverse complement strand
GAAAATCTTGATATTATTGATGTTAAAAATAAATATTTTGAACAGTTAAAAATTTTTTTAGAAAAAATAAGTAAAATTTTTAATCGGAAAGTACAAATATGTCTACATCCCAGTTCAGATTTTAATGAATATAATAGTTATTTTAAAAATTTTTCTATTTCACAATTTGAAACACAAAAAAAAATTTTTTCATCTTCAATAGTAATTTTTCATGAATCTAGTTCAATTATAGATGCAATATACTTAAAAAAAAGAATAATTGCATTGGAAACAGACTTATTTGGAGCTTATTTTTCAAATAGAATTGATCTTTATAAAAAAGAATTAGATCTTTTTTCAGTTAAATTAGGAGAGGATTTTAAATTAACAAAAGATAAAATTTTACAAAATTGCAATATATCTGATTCAAAATATGATAACTACATAAATAAAAATTTATATTCAGATTCAGATGAGTTAGGTGAAGATAAAATAGTAAGAGTTTTACAAAATTATTTTACTTAAATTAATATTGATTATTAATATTTTATTTTAATATTTAATAATTATAAGCTAAATAGTAGATAAAAATGAATAATTTAATTTTAAATGAAAAATATAGTGATACAAAAAATTTTTTTGAAGTCGCAAAAGGTGATAAGATTTTTTATAAAAATAAAAATTTAATTGACTTATCTTCATGTAGTGGAGTTTTAATATTAGGTCATAATAGTTTTGTATTTAAAAAAAGTATTACTAACTATTTAAATAAAAATATTTCAATATTTTCACATCCCAATGTGCACGCATTAAAGTTATCAAAAAATATAAATTATTTTTTCCCAAATTGTAAAAAATTTATATATTGTAATTCTGGTGTTGAAGGTGTTTTAAAATCTTTAAGAATTAGTAGAGCAATAAATAAAAAAAATATTATTGTTTCTGTAGTTGGAAGCTGGCATGGATCAACAGATCAAACATTATTTTATCCCAAAAAAAACTTAATACCCGAACCATCATCAGCAGGTTTATCTTCAGCAGATCAAAAAAATTTAAAATTTATTCCTTATAATGATATTAAAGAATCAAAAAAAATTCTTGATAAAATAAAAAAGAAAACAACCTGTATTATTATTGAGCCCATTACAGCATGTCTTCCATTGAAAAATGCAAAACCATACTTAAAGTTTTTAGAAAGTTATTGTAAAAAAAATAAAATAAATTTAATTTTTGATGAAATAATTACTGGATTTAGGTCCAATAAAGGAAACGTACAGAATCAATACAACATCAAACCTGATATCACAATAATTGGTAAAATTGTTGGTGGAGGAATGCCAATGAGCGTAATTGGATTATCAAAAAACACTTTCATTAAATTACGCAAACTAAATAAAAAAGTTTTATTTGGAGGAACTTTTTCAGGCAATACGTTATCAGCATTTATGGGCAATGAAACAATAAAATATATAAAAGATAATAAATCATTAATTAATGAATTAATTAAAAAATGTAAAATTTTTGAAAGTGAGATAAATAATTTTATAATCAAAGAAAATTTGGATGTAAAAGTTTATAGATTTGACTCTATACTAAGAATAGTTTTTTCAAGTAAAGAAGCAAATAATAGATTGCAACGTGATTTTTTAGAAAATAATAAAAATATATTAATGAAAAAATTTATCAAATATTTATTAGATAAAAATATTTACTATCCTCCGAATGGAGTAATATTATTATCAACATGTACAAATTATAATAGCTTAAACTATATTATAAAAAATATTAAAGAAGGTTTAAAAAAGTACTTTAAAAAGAAAATATAAATTTAAAAAAATGTATAAAAAAATCAAATTAATTTGTTCAAAAGAACAATTAAATATTCTTTTAATTCTTTTTTTTGGTTCAATTATTTCTACTTTTTTTGAGTTCGTAGGATTGGGGTCTATACCATTATTTGCAATGATGTTATTGGATATAGAAACTTTTAAAGAAAGTTTACCGAATTTTATAGATGCTAATTTTTTTGATAATTTTACCCAGGGAGATATAGCATTCTATGGAACTATAATTCTAATATCAATTTTTGTTATTAAAAATTCCTATCTTGCTTTGATGGTTTATGTTCAGGGAAAAGCAATACAAAGTATTCATACTAATTTGGCTATAAAATTATTTAAAAGTTATATTAATGCCCCTTATTCATTTCATTTACAAAGAAATCCAGCAGAACTTTTAAGAAGTTGTACGGGAGATGTAAGCAGAGTTGCATCTGTAATATTAAGTATTACAAACCTTTTCACCGAGTCGTTAATTTTAATAATGATTTTTTCATTACTTTTTTATGCAGACCCATTTGTTTCCACTTATGTTTTTATTTTTTTAATTTTTTTTGTAGGTTTATTTTTTTTAATTACAAAAAGAAATATAAGACGCAGAGGTCAAATAGTTCATAAAATTAGTGCAGAACAGATAAAAACTGTTAATGAAACGTTTGGTGCAGTTAAAGAAATTAAGATATTTAATTTAGAAAATTACTTAGAAAAAATTTTTGAAGATAATGTTAACAAAATAGAAAGAAGCACATTATTTAATTATTTTTTTACTACTGTACCTAGATTATTTTTAGAAGTTATTTCAATTATTACTGTAGTTATTATTTTAGGTACATTTGTTTTAATGGATAGACCTATCACTTCAATAATACCGATAATTTCATTAATTGGTATTTCAACATTAAGACTAATTCCTGCATTTAATAAAATATCTACTTGCCTAGGTTCTATTAAAGGTTTTATGCCATCTTTTAATTTTGTATATAAAGAACTTTATAATTCAAAAAATATGAATGTTGAATATAGTAAAAATAAATTTTCAAAAGTAAAATTTAATAAAAGTATTTTTATAAAAAATGTTAGCTTTAATTATTCTGAAAAAAATATTTCACCAATAAAAGATTTAGAATTATTAATTAAGTGTGGAACAAAAATTGGCTGTATAGGCTCTTCTGGTGCAGGAAAAAGTACATTGGTTAATTTGTTATTAGGACTTTTAAAACCATCAAAGGGTGAAATATTAGTTGATGATATAAATATATCCCAAAATTTAAGAGAATGGCAAAACAACATAGGATATGTACCACAAGATATTTTTTTATTCGACGATAGTATAAAAAACAATATTCTTTTTGGAAAAGAATATAATAAAGAATTATTAAAAAACGTAATTAAAGTATCCCAAATAGATCAGTTTGTTTCTGAATTACCACAAAATTTAGATACAGTTATTGGAAACAAGGGAATTAGGTTATCAGGAGGACAGAGACAGAGAATAGGAATTGCCAGAGCTTTATATGCAAAGCCTGAACTTTTAGTATTTGATGAAGCTACTAATTCACTAGATCCAGAAAATGAAATAAAAATAGTTAATGATATAAATCAAGACAAGAGTATAAAAGTTTTTTTTATTATTGCCCATAAATATGAAACATTAAAAAATTGTGACTTTATTATATATTTAAAAGATGGAAAAATTTTTGATCAGGGCAAATATGATGAACTAAATACTAAATATAATTTTAATAACATTATCATAAACAAAAAAGCTAATTGAATATGAATAAAAAAAGGACAGCAGTAATTTTTGGTATTTCTGGTCAAGATGGTTCTTATTTAGCTGAGTTATTATTAAGAAAAAAATATAGAGTTATTGGTATTACAAGAAATAATAATAGTAAAAATTTATTTCGGTTAAAAACACTAAATATTCATAAAAAGATTATTATTTGTAAAGGAAAGGCTGTTGATAGGTTTTTTTTAAAAAAATTATTTAAAAAATTTACATCTATTAATGAAATTTATTATCTTGCGGGCCAATCTTCAGTAACTTTTTCTTTTCTTTACCCTGCTGAAAATTTACAAAGTAATGTAATTGGTTTAGCCAATATTCTTGAATTAGTTAATCAAACAAATAAAAAAATTAAAATTTTTAATGCAGTTTCTGGTCAATTTTATGGAAATAAAAAAAAAAATATATTTAATGAAAATTCTAAAATTGATCCCCAAAGCCCCTACGGCGTTAGTAAAGCTAGTAGTTTTTGGTTAATAAAAATTTTTAGAGAGCATTATGGGATTAAGTGTTGTAGTGGAATACTTTTTAACCACGAATCGCCATTAAGATCGAATGAATTCGTAACTAAAAAAATAATTAATACCTCTAAATTAATTAAAAAAAATAAAATAAAATTTTTATTTATGGGAAATGTTAATATAGAAAGAGACTGGGGCTGGGCACCAGAATATGTTGAGGCAATGTATTTGATGTTAAGACAAAAAAATCCTAGAGATTTAATTATAGGCTCTGGAACAAAAAAAAGTCTTAGAAGTTTTATTTATGAAGTTTTTAGATTATTAAAAATTCCAAAAAATCGTCTTAAAGCAAATACTAAAAAATTTGTAAGAAATAAAGATATAAATTCATACCGTTCTGACCCTAGGTTAGCAAAAAAAATTATTAATTGGAAAGCAAGAACAAAATTTAAACAAATTATACATAAAATGGTTTACGATATTCTATTTTAGGCATATATAATAAATAAAATGAAAATTCCAAAAACTACAAAAATTAAAAAGTGCAGATTATGTTCAAATAATAAATTATTAAAAATTTATAATTTTGGAAATCATTATGTAAGCAATTTTGTAAATAAATCTCAAATTAATAAAGGGGTGAGAGCTCCACTAAATTTAGTTTATTGTAAAAAGTGTAAGTTACTACAACTTGAACATTCTGCTCCTCAAGAATTAATGTATAAAAAGTTTTATTGGTATAGGTCAGGAGTTACAGAAACAATGAAAATTGCCTTAAAAGATATTTTTTTAAATATTAAAAAAATGTCTATTATTAAGCGAGGTGACACAATTCTAGATATTGGTGCTAATGATGGAACTCTTTTAAAATATTTTAAAGACGATGGTTATACAACAATTGGATGTGAACCAGCTAAAAATTTAGCCTCTGAGCTAAAAAAGAATTGTAAGTATATAATAAATGATTTTTGGAATATTAAAAATTTAGAAAAAATCTTAAATAAAAATAAATTAAAAAAACCAAAGGTAATTACTGCAATAGGTATGTTTTATGATTTAGAGGACCCATCAAAATTTATTTCTGACGCTGCAAAATCTCTGGATGATAATGGTGTATTTATTGCTCAATTAATGTGTTTAGATGATATGATTAAAACAAATGATCTGGGAAATATATGTCATGAGCATTTAGAATTTTATTCTTACCCTTCTTTAAAATATTTATTTGAAAAAAACGGTTTTAAAATAGCCAAAATAGAAAAAAATAATATTAATGGTGGTAGTTATAGAATTTTTTGTAAAAAAAATATTAAGAAATCTATAAAATATAGAGAGAAAACTAGTTTAAATGATATAAAAAAATTTATACAACGCGTACAGCATAACAAAAATAAATGTTTAAATTTTCTAAATAAATGTCTCGCTAATGGAAAAAAAGTATTTATTTATGGAGCGTCAACAAAAGGGAATACGCTTCTACAATATTATAATATAAATAATAAAATGATCAGATTTGCATCTGAGAGAAGCCCTGAAAAATGGGGCAAATATACAATTGGAACTGGTTTAGAAATTATATCAGAGGCAAAAGCAAGAAAATTAAATCCCGATTATTTTTTTGTTATGCCTTATGGATTTATTAAAGAATTTGTAAAAAGAGAAAAACCTTGGCTTAAACAAGGTGGTAAATTTATCCTACCTTACCCAAATTTTAAAATTCTCAAATGAAAAATAAAAATAAATATATAGAAATTTTTACTGATTCTTTATCAATTGAAAAAAAGAAATTTAATGAAAAATTAAAATATAATGATATTCCAGAATGGGACTCGATTGGCCATATGACTTTAATGTCTGCATTAGAAGAAGGTTTTAATATTTCCATTGATACAGATGATATTATTGACTTTAGTTCTTTTAAAAAAGGAATTCAAATTTTAAAAAAATATAAAGTTAATTAAATAAATTAAAATGATTTTTTTTAGAATTGATGTTGGTCATAATCATGGTTTAGGACATTACAATAGAATAAAATCATTAATTAAATATTTAAAAATAAAAAATTATAAAATTATAATTGATAAAATACAGAATAACTTATTTTTATTAAAAGAAAAAAAAAATATTATATCTTTATATAAAAAAAAAAAATCTTTTAAAAATGAATTAGAAGATGCAAATCTATTTTTAAAAATTATTAAAAATAAGAACGCTGTAGTAATAAAAGATAGCTATAGACTTGGATATAGTTGGGAAAAATATATTTATAAGCATTGTCAAAAAATCATTTCAATAGATGATCTGATAGAAAAAAAAAATTATGTAGATGTTTATATCAATCATGGTCCTTATTTTTTAAACCATAATGAGAGACTTTTAAAAAAAATTAAACTAAATAATAAAAAGAAATGCACTTTTTTATTAGGACCTAATTATGCTCTTTTTAATTCTAATTACAAAAAAGAAAAAAAAATAGTTTCAGACTTTGTTTTTTATAATGGGGCATCAGGAAATCTACTTGTTTATGAAAAAATAATAAAAAAAATAGCTAGTAATAAAAATAAACTTTTTAAAGTAATTCTAATAATTGGCCCATATGCAAAAAATTATAAAATTATCTATAAAAAGTTTAAAAGTTTTAAAAATATAAAAATATTTTATCAACCAGAAAATATCTTAAATTTTTTAGCTGGTACAAAAATTTTTATATCTTCAGCGGGAATATCAATGTTTGAGTCTTCATATTTAAAAGTACCAACATTATTATTTAAAATGAATGAGAATCAAAATTTATCAGATATTGATTATGAGAATTTGGGGCATTTTTTTAGTTTAGAAAAAAGTGATTTAAAATTTTCAGATAAAATAACTAATTTAGTTTGTTTAATGTTAAAAAACAGAGATCAAATAAAAAAAATGATGTCTAAATCAATTATAAATACAAAAAATATTAAAAAAAACTTTCAAAAATATTTAAAAATTTAATATGAAAAAATTTTCAACTTTACAAATTGACAATAAAATAATTAACCAATACTTATTTTATAAAAACTTAGAAATAAATAGAAGATATTCATCTAGTAAAAAAAAAATAAAAAAAATTGATCATTATCAATGGTGGTTTCAAAAACAAAAAAATAGAAAATCTTTTTTAATCTTAAAACAAAAAAAACCAATATTTATCTCGACATCAGATCATTTTAAATTCAAGAAATATAAATTTATTTATTCAGGCTTAATTAGTTGCTTATCAGAGACTAATTTATTTGATATTTTAAAGGCTATAAAAATTCAAAATGATTATTTAAATACACAAAAAGAAAAATATTGCTTTATAAGTATTGATAAAAAAAATAAAGTTTTAATGTATCATTGGAAATATTTTGGATACTCGCCATTACAAAATAGAAATATTTTCTATAAATATGTTAAAAAATTTTTAAATATTGGAAATAACTATAATATTTATTATAGAAAAATTTAAAAAAATGTATTTAAAAAAAAACTTTAAGATAGGTCGTAAATTCATTGGTGATGATCACAGGTGTTTAATAGTTGCTGAAATTTCAGCAAATCATAATAATAATTTTACAACTATAAAAAAATTAATTAATGCTGCAAAAAAAAGTGGTGCAGATTTAATAAAGATTCAAACATACACAGCCGAAACTCTAACAATAAAATCAGATAGAAAGGATTTTCAAATAAAGAAAAAAAATCCTTGGGGCAAAAATAAAAATTTTTGGAATTTATATAAGAAAGCAGAAACTCCAGAAAAACTAACTTCAAAAATATTTAAATATTCAAGATCAATAGGAATGGAAATATTTTCTAGTCCATTTGATATTCAAGCAGTTAATTTTTTAGAAAAAATGAATTGCCCTGCCTATAAGATACCCTCACCTGAAATTACTCATATACCAATGATTGAAAGAGTTGCTAAAACAAAAAAACCAATAATTCTTTCTTTAGGTTTGGCAAACAAAAACGATATTGATTTAGCTTTAAAAACAATAAAAAAATATGGAAATAATAAAATAGTTTTATTACAATGCGTATCATCATATCCAGCACCAATTGAAGAACAGAACATTAAATCTATTAATGAAATTAAAAAAAAATATAATACCTTGAGTGGACTGTCTGATCACACTAAAGGCTTTATTGCACCAGTATCGGCAGTAGTAATGGGTGCAAAATTAATAGAAAAACACTTTAATGTGTCTAATAACAAATCAGTAGATTCATTTTTTTCAACTAACGAAAAAGAATTTAAAATAATGACTGACAATATTAGATTAGCAGAAGCTTCCTTGGGGAGTGGTAAAATTGAAATTTCTAAAAGTTCAAAAGAAAATATCAATACACGTAGATCTATATATGTATCTAAAAATATTGCTAAAGGAGAAACTATAACTAAAAATAATGTTAAAATTGTCAGACCTACTTATGGTTTGCATCCTAAGTTTTATAAATATATTTTAAACAAAAACTCTAATACCAAACTTAAAATAGGTGATAGATTTAAATTGAAATATGTTAAAAAAAAGTAATTTATTTTTTAAAAAATTAGAAAAATTCAAAAAAAATAAAGCTATTATTTTAGAAAATGGTAAATCTGTTACTTACAATGAATTACTTTTAAATTCAAAAATAATATCAAAAAATCTTCAAAATAAAAAAAAACTAATATTTTTATTAGGACAAAATAATTTAGAAACTATAATAGGATATATTTCTTTTATTAATAAAGGTTATTCTGTTGCTCTTTTAGATTTTAAAATAAATGAGATTTTCTTAAAACGTTTAATTTCAATATATAATCCAAGTTATATATTTTGTGAAAAAAATAAATTTAAAAAAAAAAATCTTTATAAATCTATTCTAAAATATAAATCCTATGTTTTATTAGAACGAAAAAAAAATATAAAAATTATATTAAATAAAGAACTAATGTTATTAATGTCAACATCTGGCACAACAGGATCCCCAAAATTTGTTAGACAATCTTATTTAAATATTTTTTCAAATACTAAAAAAATAATTAAATATTTAAATATTAAGGGCACAGATATAACAATAACATCCTTACCAATTTCTTATGTATATGGATTATCTGTTATAAATACACACTTACTTGCTGGAGCCACCATTGTTTTAACTAATAGTAGTATGGTAGAAAAAAAATTTTGGGATTTAATTACTAATTTTAGAGTAAATAATTTTTCTGGTGTGCCTTATAATTATTCAATAGTTGAAAAAATTTCTAAAAATGGACTTCCAAAATCTTTAAAATATACAACACAAGCCGGTGGAAAAATGAATAATATTTTAATTAAAAATATAATAAATATTTATAAAAAAAATAAAATAAAATTAATTCAAATGTATGGTGCTGCTGAAGCAACATCAAGAATGTCTTATCTAAATTGGAAAGATGCTGATAAAAAAATAGGTAGCATTGGGAAACCAATACCAGGAGGGAAATTCTATTTAATAGATAAAAATGAAAAAATATTTAAAAATAAATTCAAAAAAGGTGAATTGGTTTATAAAGGAAAAAATGTTTGTATGGGGTATGCTGAAACTCCAAGAGATTTATCTTTACCAGATACAAATAAGGGTTTACTTAAAACAGGAGATATAGCTTATAGCGATAAAAATGGATTTTATTTTATTGTTGGAAGAAAAAATCGATACACTAAAATTTATGGTATTAGAGTAGACTTATCTGAATTAGAGACAATTCTTTCAAAAAAAGGAATAGATGTAATTATGAAAGAAGGTGGAGAGAATAAAATTGATGTATACCATAAAAAATCTTTAAAAATAAAAGAAGGAATAAAATATATTTCTAAAGTTACATCTTTAAATATAAATATTTTTATAACAAAAACTCTTTCTAAAAAGAATTTAACAAATAATTTTAAATATAAGATATAATTTTGTATGCATTTTTTAAATAATCTTATTAGTCAAAATGCCTATTCACTAGACGAATTATCTAAATCTAAATTTTTTATTAAATATCTTAATTTTCTTACTACTTTCCACTATAAAAAATCAAATATATATAAAAGTTATTTAAATGGCATAAATTATAATCTTAAAAAAAATAATAGCTTGTCAGAATTGCCTTTTTTACCAGTAAGACTTTTTAAAGAGTTTGATTTTTTGAGTATAAATAAAAAAGAAATTTATAAAACACTTTTTTCATCAGGAACAACATCAAATAAGTTATCTAAAATTTATATAGATAAAACAAATGCATTAAATCAAATAAAGGTTTTACAAAAAATTTTTTATAATTTGATTGGAAACTCAAGACTTCCAATGCTGGTTATTGATAAGAAGAATATTAACCTAAATAGAAATAGTTTTAATGCTAGTGCTGCTGCAATTAATGGATTTTCGATTTTTGCAAATAAAATTGTCTACTTATTAGACCAAGAAGAAAAAATTGATTATAAAGTTTTAAATAATTTTTTAAAAAAAAATAATAACAAAAAATTTTTAATATTTGGATTTACTTCTAATATTTATCTTAATTTAATAAAGAAAATTGATATTAAAAAGGTAGATATAAAAAATCTTTCAAATGCCTTTTTAATTCATGGAGGTGGATGGAAAAAAATTGAAGAAAAAAAAATGAATAGAGATCAATTTAATTTAAATTTAAATAATAAATTAGGTATTAAAAATGTAAGAAATTATTATGGTTTAGTTGAGCAAATAGGTTCAATATTTTTTGAATGTAAATGTGGATATTTTATTGCATCAAATTATTCTGATGTAATTATTAGAGATGAAAATTTAAATATATGCAAAGAAGGAGAAAAAGGTTTAGTTCAACTTTTATCTTTATTACCAACAAGTTATCCTGGCCATAGTATTTTGACTGAGGACATTGGTGAGATAGTTAGCGACCATAAATGTAAATGTTATGGTCATGGAACAAGGTTTTTAATACACGGAAGGTTGAAAAATGCTGAACTGAGAGGATGTAGTAATATTTAGTTTATGATAGACGATAAAAAAATTGATTACTTGGTAGGAAAAAAAGCAAAATTAAATGTTTTTTTTGAACCATTTAGTTTTAAAATTATTAATTTTTTAAACGATTTATCAAAGTCATTAGATAATAGTTTTAATAATAAGAATTTTCCTGATTTAAAAGCATTATCATTTTTTTGTAGAAAAAATAATATTTTAAAATTAAAAGAAAAACACCAAATTAAAGAATCTGTGAGATTTGGATTAGGTTTATTATTTCATATTACGCCGTCAAATATACCTACGAACTTTGCTTATTCTCTTATTTTTGGTCTCATTTCAGGAAATTCTAATATTATAAAAGTTCCATCAAAAAAATTTGATGAAATAGAGATAATTTGCAAATCTATAAATTTTATTTTAAATAAAAAAAAATATAATAAAATTAGAAATATGATGGCTGTTATTAGATATGACAGTGAAAATAATTTGTTAACTAAAAAATTTTCT
>MDSV01215955.1_pt1 | contig 11571 bp, 13 predicted proteins | sample 810851 | NCBI WGS metagenome assembly MDSV01 (sample SAMN05326640, study PRJNA326480) | marine metagenome | isolation source: seawater | place: Atlantic Ocean: North East | collected 2012 | reverse complement strand
TCATCATGGGATATCAAGAGTCAATTTTTTCTACAACAATTTGATTTGAAATACAATAAGATAGCCTCGCCCATGATGACACACAAAAAACTACTTGAGGTTGTAGCTCGTGAGGGTAAACACACATTCATATCAACTGGTATGAGTTCATTGTTACAGATAGAAAAGGCCGTAGATATATTTCAGAAAAATAATTGTCCATTTGAGTTGATGCATTGTGTGAGTGAGTATCCACCGAGTTATGATAAAATAAATTTAAGTTTGATACCTTACTTCAAGAATCATTTTAATTGTAAGGTTGGGTATAGTGGACATGAATCAGATATCTTCACATCTTTAGCTGCAGTAAGCATGGGAGCATCGTCTATCGAAAGACATATTACTCTTGACAAGACCATGTATGGTTCAGACCAAGCCTGTTCGTTAGATATAAAAGAGTTTACTAAATTAGTAAGTGATATTAGAAACTTAGAATTATCAATTGGTAATGGTAGAAAGGCAGTCACACATGAGGAAAGAAAGATATCCAATAAACTAAGAAGAGTGGATACATTATGAAGAATAAAAATAACTTTTTTACAGACGGATATTTGGTTGGAAAATTAAATGAGTACCAAGATTTATTTGATTATGATATGATGTTGAGCCTAAAGGATTCAGTAAATTCTCAAGATGTATATCAAGATTCACGATACATTTATGAATATCAGTTTTGTGATAGAAAGATAAATAAAGAATTAAAATACAATGATGTTAAAAAAAATATTGCAAAAGATACGAGTCCGTTAAATGAACTACCTGATGATATAACAAAACAACTTTATAAACAATCTCATTTAGCAAATGTGTCTACAATTGATTATGAAGGTGCTTGGATTTTGGGAGAGGTATGTAACGACTCTTATCACATATACATGGACGATATTCATTTACAGCAAACAAAATTTACAAATTATTATTTTGATGAATATAAAAATTCTAAACATAAAGACTTTTCATTGGGAAACACTTTGGTTCAGTTTTATGATGAAGGATGTATGATAGGGCCCCACGATGATGGTAAACCAACAAATAGAGTGGCTACTTTCTTATATTTTTTAAATGAAACATGGGATGAAAAAAATGGTGGTCAATTAGTGATTAACCCCAACACACAGAATCAAGTTGTAGTAGAGCCTATTTTTCCAAACTTTGTAGTCCTTGACCAAAGTGAGAATTGTGTAAATAATATCCATGAGGTTAGAAAGGTAAAAGATAATATTAAATTAACACTTACATCCTTTTTCGAAAAAAATGTCTGATTTTGGAAACCTAAAGTTAGTTGAGATAGAAATTTTCAACTATTGTAATCGTACTTGTGAGTTCTGTCCCAATGAAACAATCGATAGAAAGAGTAAAGTGATTGAATTGCCAGAGCAGTGTTTCTTAAATACGCTTCAAGAGTTAAAGGATAATAATTTTAGTGGGTATGTGACATTTAGTAGATACAACGAACCATTATCACAAGATAAATTATTGAAAAAGAGGGCAAAACAAGTTAGAGAACACTTACCTAATGTCACATTGATATTCAACACCAATGGTGATTTCCTAACAAAGAAAAGGTTAGATGGATTAGATGTTGATGAGATAAGTGTGATGGATTACGACAATAAAGGTGTGGATAAATGTAAACGAAACTTGGAAAGAGTTGATGTGGAAATTGGAGAGGTAGATTATCCATTTATAAAAGGGAAGTTGGGTGATATTAAGTTTCTGTACTATGTTGATTTTGTGGAGAACCACACATTATGGAATGATAGAGGTGGTGCATTAGAGGATTTATCACTAAAGGAAAGGAGAACCGAACCATGTCTTGAGCCTGATAGGTTTATTGGAATAGATTATAATGGTAAGGTGATGCCATGTTGTGTAACTCGTAGTGATATTGACATACATGAGGATTTTATTTTGGGAGATACAAAGGAACAAAGTATAAGTGATATTTTTAACTCTGAAAAGGCAATACGAATAAGAAAAAAGGCCATGGAAGGTGATTTTGATGATGAGATGAAACCATGTCATTATTGTCCTTATGAATTAGGTAGATACAGAAGAGATGATGTGTCATTGGATTATGAAAAGGGTTTGGATTATGAGTAGAAATATCTGTTTGATTGTTCAGGCTAGACTTTCATCTCAAAGAGTACCTCATAAAATGATAGAACCATTGGGAAAGAAGTCTTTGTTTGAGATTATGTGTGAGAAGTTATCAAGACCTAAGACCATCTCACCTAAAGATATTTTTGTATCGGTATATGAGGACGAGTTAATACAAATTGCTGAAAAATACTACCTCAATATACATAAGAGAAGCAAAGAGTCAGCATATTTTGACGGAGATGGTTCGGTATCCGTCATGTATGATTGGTGGGATAAACTACCATATGATTATGCTGTATTGGTTAGTCCTTGTTTACCTTTCTTGAGATTGGATACCATTGAGGGTTTCTACAACCACTTCAAGACCATCGATAAAGATGGGTTGTTAGGTGTCATGGAGAGAAAGACCTATTATTGGGATGAGAATAAAAAATTAATAACGAAGAAATTCGAGAAATCAGGCAACATGAATACAAAAGTAGTGGAGACCACCTATGAAGCAGCTCATTGTTTATATGGTGGTAAAATGAGTTCAATTGGTGATGGAATTTGGATGGGAGACTTTACAAAAGATGAGATAGATTTGTATCCCATCGATGAAAGTGAATGTTTTGATGTTGATTACAAATGGCAAATGGATTATGCAAAAAAACTTTTGGAATAAAAATAATAGAGAAGTTTTTGTAGAACAAAATGTGATTGATTATTACTTTCAATCATCTAATAACTTTTCTATACATTATATAAAAGATTACGATTGGACAAAGATTCAAGATTATAATGTTCAACCATATTCATCATATTCTAATAGAATACAAAATCTGTATGATTTTTTATTAGATATTGAAACTAAAAGTCTTGATGAGTTTCGTGAAGATTTGTTCAATAATTCACACAATAGTTTTTTGTATGGTAAATCCATGTGTATGGACATTTGGAAAAGTGGTGTTCATCACCCATTAGGATGTATTTTATTTCGTCCATCAAAAATTAACTACGATGAAGAAATTTTATTAAATCATGGATTTTGTAAAATAGATGATGATTTATTTGGGTACAAATATAGTGGTTCAGCAAGATTAAAATATTTCGATTGTTTGGGAATTGACAAAAGTCCTGTATTGTTTCAGATACCTAATGGTCATGATATAAAAATAGATAATAAATTTACATCATTCGGTGATTTTTATGAGGATTATTTAAGTGAGGTAAAGTTCGAGACACAGGTTTATCAAGAAGAAAAACCATTTGAGTATGCAATACATGAGATACCAAAGAACTATCCTAAATTTGACACTAACAAAAGGTTTGGATTTGATAAAGAGTGGGGAATTTCTTTTTTAGTTGTAACTGATGTTGAAAATACACACAAACAAAATTTTTGGAATGGTGATAACCATCAAGAATACATAAATCTTATCAAAAAAAGTATTCCATTCGATGTAAATGTCAAAGATGATGTAACGATTGAGAAAATAAATCAGTTTTTGGAGGATGAACGGAGTGTTGGTATAGAAAGGTACGAAGATATATTTAATTTTAAGGTCGTCAATGAGTTTGTAGATGAGAGTGATAAGATAATATTTAACATTGATGAGGAATTGGAGTTGGATTACCATATTTTAGACCTATTGTATTTTAGTGATTCTAAAACACGAGTTATAAATCCAAAAAAAGATGATATACCAAAAAAATATGCTAAATAAACTTAAAACAAAAATAAGTAACGAGTATTTTGATAAATATTTGTTCTACAATTGTGAATCTAACAACATAATTGGCTTACCTTATGTCGATTATTTTAATCGAAGGTTAAAATTTTCTGATGAGATGAATTTTGATAACGATAAAATAAAAATATGGTATGTCAGAAATGATAATTGTGCTGATTTTGTCTATGGTGATAATAGAGAACAGATAGAATCAACCATACCAATCAAAATTGTTGACATGATAAATAAAAAGAAATTATTCTTGATTTTATCAACGGGCTCAGAGTTTGATTGTGACCATTTTTGGGATAAAGTTGTGAATTATTGTATAGAGATTGGTATTGATAATGAAAACATACATTTCTTAACCTCAAATATCAACACACAATTACCAAATAGTCATTCGTTCAAGTATAGTGGACTCGTCCACTCGAAATACGATGTTGGTGTGTGTTGGTTAGATAAATATGGTGATGTGTTTCCGTATACAGATGAATACATAAATAAATTCAAAGATATTGATAAGGAAAAGAAGTTTTTATGTCTTAATGCACATTACAGAGAACATCGGCACTATCTTTACTATAAATTATTTCATTATAATCTCCTATCCAAAGGAATCTTTTCTTTCACATTGGGTCAAGGTATAAATCATGTCGAACATGAGAAGGAACGAATGATTGAGGAGTGGAAATCGTATAGTGAACACCTTGATGTAGAGAATTATGATGAGTCAATCACTATATTGAACTTTTTACCCATAAATGTAGAACAAGATAACTTTTGGAAAAAATATTATGAGGTCAAAAACCCAAAGTTAAAACAAATCAACGATAAATACAGGCCGTGGACACTCAAGGACATCAATATGATTGAAAAAACATACTTCAACATATCCACAGAAAGTAATTGTGATGGTGACCATGGCAAGTTCTCATATTTTTCAGAAAAGGCTCTATTGGGTTGGATTACACAACCAACAATATTACTTGGAACACCACAAACCATAAAACACTTAAAAAGTTTAGGCTATGAGTCGTTTGATGAGCTATTTGATGAGAGCTATGATGACATAATAGACAATGATGAAAGACAGAAAAAGGTAATCCAAGAAATACTTAGGGTTTGTGAAATGGACGAGAAAAAGTTGAAAGATATTTGTTTCAATCTATTACCAAAGGTTCAACATAACCAAAGAGTTTTATTTGAACATGATTCAATAGAAGAGTTTGCAGGATTTTTGGAGAATATAACAAATGATTAGACCAATACAAGATTTATATAATCAATACAAGGATGAAATTTGTGTGGTTGTTCCATTTGGTGGGATGAATCACATTAGTAATGCAATCGATAATATTGTTCATAGACATGATGGTAGAATTATAGTGATAGACTCTGCATCAGAAGGTAATTTAACCTCACAGGCATTTAGAGACATCCATGACAAATGTGATGATAGTGATATCGATTGTGGTAAGGTTTTATTAATTCAAAGTAATTACAATCTTGAAAAACAATACGAGGAGTTCTGTAGGGAAAATAGCATACGAACAAAAATAAATTTATGTGTGACCGAACATAAACTTGAGAGTTCCGTTGAGTCATTTAATTTTATAAAGAATGAAACTTGGAATTTTCATGAATACGATAAAAGACCGAATCTAAATCAATGGTCTGATATGGGAAGAGATAGGGAATATTATTTCATATCCTATAATAAGACATTACGACCCGATAGAGTTGCACTTCTTTCTCTTTTATATAAAGAAAATTTAATCAAAAAAGGATTGGTCAGTATTGGTTCAGAAGAATATGGTTCAACAGGCAAACAAGAATGGCCGAATGAATTTAATTTTATTAATGATAATTTGGACTTGATAAACAAATGGTCGGATAAATTAAAGAAACTCCAACCATTAAATGTCGATGGGGAACCGGGTGTGGACACCTTAGACGAAGGAAAGAATAAGGGAGTTAATGTTTGTGGATACACTTATGGTGACCAATTTCAAAGAGTTTACTTTATGATGTTAACGGAAGATGTGTTTAACTCCGAATCCATGTTCTTTAGTCAGACAACCTATAAACCAATAATTTGTTTGACTCCGTTCATAATGTTTGGTAGTCCATACATGATGAAAAACTTTGTTGAGGTTCAAGGATTCAAGAGTTTTTCGCCTTGGATTGATGAGAGTTATGATTTAGAGGAAAACCATGAGAAACGATTACTTATGATTGTCGAGGAAATGAAAAGATTATGTAATATGAATATTTCAGAAATGGACGAATGGTATTTTGGGATGAAAGATATTTTAATTCACAACCAAAATCATTTGTTAAATTATCCATTGGACGATTATGGTATCGTAAAGAATAAGATAGAATATTTATTATCATGTTAGAGTTTATCAAAAATGTAAAACCAAACTTTGAGATAAGTGAGATACCTATGCACTTCGAAAGATTAAAATTAGACAATAGGAATCACTATGAGAACAAGGCCATTAAAGGTTTGGATAGAGTTGCAAGTACACAGAATAAAGTTTGGCACGAAAATTTACCTAATCAAATCATAGACTATATTGGTAAAATTGGTTATGATGAAACAGAATATTCGGCAAACATAAATCTACAGCAACCAGGTCAAATGGCACCTTTACATAAAGATAATCATGGTCATGCTTGTAAAAAATTTAGTAGACCACCTGAAGACTTTATTAGGTTACTTGTATTTTTGACAGATTGGTCGATAGGTCAAGTCTTTGGTTGTGAAGATAAAACAATCATACAATGGAAAGCTGGGGATTGTTATACCTTTGATTCAAATGACCAACACTTTTCAGCCAATACTGGAACAGAAGATAAATACACAATAGTAATTTCTGCAATTAGGAAGTAAAATGTTATACAAATCAGCAAGACCTATACCTGATAGAAGGTCTTATGAGTTTATAAAGAAAAATATAAACGGAAAAAATATATATAAGAAACATCTACCAAAAGATTTTTGTCAAGGTTATTTCGATTGGATTTTACAGACGAAATTAAATTACTTATATAACTTAGATAAATTCAAATCAAAACAATTTGTTCATGGAACGGCACAATCATTTGATTTCTTTTACATGGACAATCACACAAGAAGATTTAGATGTTTCAAGGGTGATTTTATGTATCATCAAATAATGTGGAAACGAGGATACAATTGGTCTTTCATAGAAAATGGTGATATAGAAGAAAATGATGCAGTAATATTTTCTGTTCCTTTCTCTGATTTTGGAGAAATACATCCTGAAACAAATAATATTCTTTACCAATGTGATAAGTTAAATGTGCCTGTATTTGTGGATTGTGCTTACATGGTAATGTCAAAAGATATTACATTTGATTTTGGAAGGGATTGTATCAAGGGTGCTTCATTCAGTATGAGTAAGGGTTTTTATGGAGCTGAACATTTAAGAATAGGATTGAGATTGACAGAAAAATTTACTGATGACTCGGTTGAAGTTTTTAATCAATTTGAAATGATTAATTGGATTGCACCTGATGTTGGTCTCAAGTTGATAAATGAGTTTCACACCGATTATATTCAAGATAAGTATTCTTCTGCACAAGAGAAGGCATGTGAGTCACTTTTTATCACTCCTACAAAATGTGCTATATTTGGACTTGCTGGAAAGAATCATCCTCAATTCTCCGATAACAATCGAGGAACAAGTGCACGAAGAGTTTGTGTTTCAAGTCTAATTGGTGATATGAAAGACCTGCAAGCTCTGTGATTTTTTCCATAATTAACTATTTATATAAGAGAATTAACGGAGATTAATATGGCTCAATTAGTTGTTTTACCTGAATCAGGTTCATACTCTATAACAAGACCATCCAATATACCAGAGGCTACTTGGACTTCTCTACCACACGGTGACCCAAGTGGAAGTTCACCTAAACACGCTTTTGAAAGTGGTGATGAAGGTGAAATGAGAGCCTACTTTGATATGTTTACGGCTGACCCATCTGAAGCTACAGCTTCTTATAGTGTTGGTCACATTCAATCAGCTGTTGATTGGTGGGCAGGAATTATAGAGACGAGTGGATACGCAATGACTGGTAGTCTTCAATGGAAAGACAATGGTCATAATCATCCATTTTCAGATTAAGGTAGTAATTTAACAAAAGTTCTGTGGTGATAACAGGGGGCTAACACCCAAAGACCTAACCGACCACAATACAAGAACTATAAAAACGGAGGCACTTTAGTTTTACAAAAGTGTCCTCATTATGAGGATTTTTTTATGCGGGTTTTAATAACTGGTATTACGGGCTTCGTTGGAAGTCACATGACGGATTATCTTTTAGATAATGTAAAAGATGTTCAGATTTATGCGACAAGAAGATGGAGAAGTAAAGAAGATAATATCAATCATCTATTTGGTGATGATAGGGTTATATTTGAAGAGTGCGATTTATTAGACAGAGGAAGTTTGTCACGAATAATTGAAATATCACAACCTGATATCGTATATCATTTTGCAGCTCAAAGTTTTCCTGAATCAAGTTTTCTCACACCAACCACAACATTGATGACAAATGTAATTGGAACGACTAACTTAATGGAAGAATTAAGATTTGCTCGTGATAGAAGTTACATAGACCCAACAATAGTTAGTGTGGCCTCAAGTGAAGTTTATGGAATGCCTTTAGAGGGAGATGACATACCAATCAAAGAAACCAATCCTATCAGAGCAGCAAATCCATATTCGATATCAAAGGTCGGTCACGATTTGATGTCTCAGTATTATCATAAGGCATATGGTATGAAAATTATAATAACTCGTATGTTTAGTCATGAAGGTTCTCGTAGAGGAAAGAGATTTGCTTTATCTTCATTTGCACATCAAATAGTTCAAAATGAAAAAGGTAATGGTGATGGTTATATTCGTCATGGTAATTTAGATTCAACAAGAACTTATAATCACATAGATGATGCAGTTGAAGCTTATTGGTTAGTAGCAAATAAATGTGATTATGGTGAAGTCTATAATATCGGTGGGGATGAAACACTTACAGTTGGTCATGCCTTGGATTTACTAATATCAAAGTCTAAATTACCCAATCTAAAAAAGAAAGTTGACCAATCAAGAATACGACCAACTGATATTACATTACAAATACCAAGTAGTGAAAAGTTTAGAAACAAAACGGGTTGGAAACCTAAAAAGGGATTGAATGATATATGTGATGACCTTTTAAATTATTGGAGAAAAGTTTTATGAGTTTTAATGATGATGTAAAAATAAGAGAATCAGAAGTTTTTCCTGAAGTCAAGATAGTAGAACCAGAGCCATGGTTTGATTATCGTGGTGAGATGTGGTCTACTTGGGATAACAAGTGGGATGTTTTACCTGATGATATGGAATGGACTATATCAAAGTTTACTCGTTCAAGAAAGCATGTTCTTCGTGGATTACATGGAGACTCGGTAACTTGGAAGTATGTACATTCGATTCATGGGGAAATATTTCAAGTCGTAGTGGACAACAGGCCTGATTCACCAACATACTTAGAACATGAGACTTTTATATTGTCTGATAGAAATCACTTGGGTGTATTGATACCTGCAGGATTTGTAAATGGACATTTATGTCTATCGGATGAATGTGTGTTCCATTACATGCAATCTTACCCAAAAGATTATGTAGATTGGTTTGACCAAGATGTGGTCAAGTGGAATGACGAAAGATTAAGTATTGTTTGGCCTATAGATAAACCCATATTAAATTGGAGGGATAAATGAATATACCAAATCATTTAAAAAAAGTAAAGGATGTAAATTGGACAAAGGAACAATTAGAACAATTTGAGTTAGATTGTAAAGCAGAATGGGAAACTGGTTCTGTATTGGGTCCTGTCCATTTATCAAAAGGAAACGAAGAACAACTGATAGAAATATTTCAGTATGTTCATCCTCAAGACTATGTGTATTCCACATGGAGAAACCATTATCATGCACTACTGCATGGTATTTCAGAAGAATGGTTAATGGACGAGATAAAACGAGGTCGTAGTATGAAAATTATTAATAAGGAACATAACTTTATTATTTCTGCTATCGTTGGTGGTATTATTCCACAGGCACTTGGAACTGCCATGGCACTCAAAGAAAAGGGTTCGGACAGAAGGGTATGGTGTTTTGTCGGAGATATGGGATTTGAGACTGGTGAGTTTCATCTTTGTCATAAATACGCAAGAAACTTTGACTTACCACTTGAATTTGTGGTAGAGGACAACAACCTTTCAACCAACACTCCAACTGATGAAACTTGGGGTAAGAAACAAGAGGTACCTGATGATGTGATATATTACCAATATGAAAGAGGATTTCCACATCATGGTTCAGGAACTTGGGTATTATTTTAGGAGTATATTATGGTAGACGCATTAACAAAACAAAAACAAGAGATGCAAAAGTTTCAAGAAGCAGAAATGTTGAAACATTTGGATTTACAATATAAAAATGAGATAATCCGTTCAATGGAATGGTTAGCCGAAAAGGATGATACTATCTTTCTTGGTCAGGCAGTTAACTATAGTGGTAATGCCATGTACAACACCACAAAAACAATATCGGATGAACAGAAGATAGAACTACCTGTGTTCGAAGATGTTCAGATGGGAATGTCGTTGGGTATGGCATATGAAGGATTTGTACCTATCACATCCTATCCAAGATTTGACTTTCTAATATGTGCTGTAAATCAGTTGGTAAATCATGTAGACAAGATGACAATCATATCAGAGGGTCAGTATCAACCAAGAATCATAATTAGAACTTCGGTAGGTAGTAGAATACCATTGGACGCAGGAGAACAACACACTCAAGACCACACACAAGCCTTTAAGAACTTGTTAAAAAGAGTTCATGTGGTTGTGTTGGATGAATGGCATGATGTGTTTTCAGCATTTCAACACGCATATGAAAGACAGCCCGTATCCAAGTATGACTCATTGGTAACATTATTAATAGAATGGGGTGACCACTATAATGCAAAATAAATATAAGTATCCTTTAGCATCAGACACAATTGATACTAAGGACATAAAAAAACTAACATCGTGGTTGGAAACGATGCCTCAATTCACTATGGGTGAGATGACCAAAAAATTTGAGAAGAAATGGTCGGAATTTATCGGAACAGACTATTCTGTTTATGTCAATAGTGGTTCATCTGCTAATCTACTCATGGCATATGCTCTAAAAAATCTTGGATGGTTGAAGAACAATAAGTTCTTAGTTCCATCAAATGGTTGGGTAACCACCATAAGTCCTTTTATACAATTTGGTATTGAACCCATTATGATTGATTCTGAGGAATGTAATTACAACATTGATTTGAATATAGTAGAGGATTATTTGAAGAAAGGTGAGGTAGATGGATTCATATTTGTTCATGTTCTCGGTGTTCCACATCGTAGAAAAGAGTTATCTTTCTTAAAAGAAAAGTATGGGTGTTATATTCTTGAAGACTCATGTGCATCGGTAGGAGCTAAATTTGGTAATGGTGATTACATTGGGACAGTTGGAGATATGTCCACATTCTCATTTTACTTTGGTCATCAGTTATCAACCATCGAAGGTGGATTTATAAATACAAGTGACAAGACTCTATACACAGAGTTGTTAAAACTTCGTTCACATGGTTGGGTAAAGGATATA
>MDSV01192511.1_pt1 | contig 11572 bp, 5 predicted proteins | sample 810851 | NCBI WGS metagenome assembly MDSV01 (sample SAMN05326640, study PRJNA326480) | marine metagenome | isolation source: seawater | place: Atlantic Ocean: North East | collected 2012 | reverse complement strand
TCTTGTCTTTGTCGTATATCCCAACTGAAGAGATATATGTCACATTCTCGAATGACTTATTATAGCCGACATAGGAACTGCTGTTAATGTTTTTTATCTTTCCCGCATTCTCAAAGTATCCAAGAGAAGAGGAGTAAGAGGAAGTTAAATTAGATTTCTCTGCAAAGGTTGGATTGTTGGAGAAATTCAAGTCTCCTTGAGGAGCCTTAGCAAACATCGTTACCACAGGAGTGTATGTGGTTCCTTCAAATTTCATATCCCATACTGTCCCGCTAAGATAAGAGTTCTGTGTGGTGCCCTTTGAACCAAAGTGCAACCATGCTGGGCCAGTTGCTGAAGCGTCTGGTACATATATTTCTGTGTGGGAGCCTGCGGACAAGTCTGTTGACGAAGTAAGAAGAAGAACTCCTTCGTTATACATGATGGTTCCAATTGCACTTCCAGACTGGGGACTGCCAATTGGCTCTGTTTGATAGAGAGCCCCGTTCTTATTTATATCTTGAGCACGAGCAATAAGTGTTCCCGTTATATAAACCCTGAGATCGAGGCTTCCTTTTTTAATTTGTGATCCATAAAAGATAGAAGGAACGCACAACATATTTAAAGATCCAGTTGTTAGGTCTCTTGATGTGGACGTAACTTTATATTCTGGACTTATTGGCAAATAACTTTTTAAAGCTGTCTTAAGAGAATCAAGCCTTGGCCTTAAGGAGTTAGCTGCATAATATTCTCTATGGACCGAAGAAGACATAGGATAAGACCCCTGTATCACATCTCCATAAAGGAAGTTGGTATTGAAATCAGAAGTTGTTACTGTGTTGAATGCAGTCAGGCTTCCCTGTTTTGTTACAAAAGGGTAAATACGTTGACTTGGGTTTCTGTCAACATTCAATTCGTACAGACTTATGTGCCCAGGTTGGATCGACTTCACAGAACTAACAAAGGATCCAGATATATTTGGGACGTTATTATAGTAAACGCTTCCACTATAAAAAGTAAACTGAGCTTGTGGATAAGACTTTATCTGATTATATAGAAGATCGTTTGGACCAAATTTGTAGTGCGGCATATTTCTACTCCGTTAATAAGTAGTTATATTTTAATAGTTCTTTGAGTCCAAACTGTATTTTAGTAATCCAGTCTAACACGGAATGTCAACTCATTTGTTGGGTCTTTCTTAATTGGCTCGGATAGTTTTGCAACAGCGAGTAGTTCGTTGTCTGCAGAGTATAGACCAATTGTTGTAGCATAAGTGACTGGGTTTTCAAGTGTGTTGTTCTTTACCACAATTTTACTTGAATTCAGGTAAGTTGGATTAGTACTGTAATTAAAATCGTTATGGTTTGCTCTACAGAAGTAAATCGAGGAATTTAATTCTGTTGTGTTATTGAAACTAAGGTTGTAAAGCTGGTTTCTAACTGCGTCGGCGTTATTTTGAATCGAGTGTGTAAACATTGTCGCAGCAACATTTCCTGTTTGATTTGCTTCATGTGCCCCTGCTGTATTTGGAGCAAAACTACCAAAAGAAGGATGTTCTTGAATTCTCCACGCTTTAGAACCAGCTGGATCTACTGATCCCGAGTTCGCGAAGACCGAAGAAGTTAAAACAGCGATCCCTGCTTGATAGTATATAAGTCCGACTGCATCTCCGACCGTGTGGCCGAGTGTAGATGGCACGGAGCTAACTTTCAAAATACCGTACTCTCCAGCAGGAGAATTAACTTTGTAGTTGGTTTCCGCGTCTGTATCGCTAATTGTCATCTCATTACCGACTCGTTTTGCGGGAACACCCCCTGATACAAACGAAATGTTAAAGCTTCCCTTCTTGATTTCGTCCTTAGTAAGAAGGCGAGCGAGGTTAACAAAGAAGCAGGCATCCAGTTTTGTTCCGCCGCCAAGGATATTTCCATCTGCATCGAATTGCTGGATGTTGCCGGAAACATCGTAGCCAACTAGAACCTGGGCCATCTCATTATAAATGTTGATTTTTTTCTTTTGCTGGTCTGTGCTGGATCCGTGCGCGTCGGGTGTAGAGGAGGATAGCCTGGATGTTGCAGAGTACCCCATTGTAATATCAAGAATATGGTTGGCAGACGAACTTAAGTAAGGGTAATCATAGACAGAAGAAAACATCTTATGACTATAGTTCTTTACGTTCTGAGGACCTCCTGCAGCAAGAGCGTCATACGTTCCTGATACGATTGTTCCTGTGATTGGGATCGCTTCGTGAAGGAGAGTCCTGCTTGATACGATATCATTGTTTAGAAAAGTTTTAAAAGTTGTTGCCATGATTTATGCCTTCTTGATGAATCTGATTGGAATGTCTAATGCGTAACCTGTTGTTGCACCCATAACTCGTAGTGTTGTATCAATAAAGTTAATAGATGTAGAGGAGGCTGCTGTATCATTCTTTGTTCCCGAGCTTCCAAGGGTTGTGAATAAATACGTGCTTGAATATAGCTCAACAGAAGATTTGATTCTGACTGCTAGCTGTGTGCCTCTTGGTCCAGAAATTACCTGGTATTGTTGTACGTTTTCGGGATTGGTTTCAATGTTGCTAACGTATCCTCCATCACCTTGGGTGACATAGTAATGTGCAATATTGTCATCATCGATGAAGCTTGGATCAGTCGCGTTTCCGTTAACATCAGTAATAGATCCAAAGCGATTATCTAACTGGAGGATGTATTGTGTCTCAACGAGATTAGACTGTAGCTCCATTGATGGGCTTAGTTCTGTAGTGTCGAGACCTTGGTCGATGCGAATAGTAATCGGACTTTTATCAGGATTAACTCCATCAAGAACACCGTCAAGAGTCGAGAAAGATGTAACCGTAGCATTGTCTACGGCAATCCCGAAACCCCCATTATTACCATTCAACTCTGATGAGTCTGTTGCCGAAGCATTAAGTTTTAGTATCGGCAAGTACAATAGGTTGGTTGCCGGAATCGAGATAAGTTTCGATTTCATTGTGGAAGTGTTGTTGGTGAATGCTTCTAAGACCGGAGTTTGTAATACACTCAGGTCATAGTATGCGCTTCCGCTTGCATGGTTCTTGTTATAGTTACCATAGTTGATCTCGTCGTCGGCTAAAGCAAACTTTACAATCTTAAAGCTTCCGTCGCCTTTTGCCAATCGAAATCGGCCCGTGTCAGTTAAGACAGCATCGAGAATGATGTCTCCTGAATTATCTAAGAATGACATTTTTTATTAGACTCCTCATCTCTTAATTAGAATAATATATTAAATTATTCCATATGTTTATGTATAAATCGCACATTGATGTCGATTTTCTTACCAGATCGTTTTGATGTTAATCGAATTTTAAACTTCTTGGCTCCTTCTTTACCTTCATCGGCATCTGATATAAATAGGTTGTCTTCTGTGAATCCGACCCTTGGAGGTTTAACTCCGACTGCAGTTGTTATATCATCTCCCTCTAATTGAGGCACCCAGGTCTGCGATGGGCTGGCTCTTAGGTAAAGATATCTTTGAAATGGTTTCGTTGGAGCTTTTGGTATTTTGTCACCAAAATCTACAACTTTAATGATTGGGTAACCTAAGTTTGAATTCTCATCACTTAGGAGTGTTACCTCAAAAACGCTTGTTGGTGGAGATATATTATCATGGATATCAATAGATCTAAAGCAATAATAATATTTTTTATTAGGTTCCAACTTATCAACAAAAGAAGCATTTGGACTTGGGCTTCCCTCATTTAGTTTAGTCAACAGGCTTTGGGCAAAATCTTCATAGGAAGAAGGCTTTTTGGTTTCCCCAGATTCATCGGGGCCTATTCTAAAAACCTGGAATGCAGCATCTGCATCATCGGCCTGGAACTGTAGCTTGTCCGTGTTCTTCTGTCGCCTTTGGTGGCTTGCCACTTTCTCATATGCCTCTTGGTCAGTATCTTGTATGAAAGTCGGAAACTCTTCATATGTGTCAACATTTCCATTTAGCAATATTTTAATCCTATCTTTCTTGCCCCTTAATGGAACAAAGGCGACATCAGGGCGAGGTGGTGGATCGTCTATCATTGCCAACATATTATCCTCATTGATAGAAAAGCCATAGTATGGGACTTCCACTACTTTTAGAGAAGGAGAACAAACAACGTCAAAGGTTGCCTGGTATAGCTTTGGCTTCTCGGCAAACTTCAAGTTTTCATACCTGTACTCTGTTCCAACGACTATTGTGTACGCATAAACATTATATTTATATGTCTTGTTGTATTTGACTTGGGTATCGTACAATCTAATCTTATCGACATTCTCTTCGTTGGAAATATAATAATTTTGTATAGGAAGATCCTGAACTGTTCCGTCCTCATTGACAACGTGCTTGGCAATCCTGTACATCAAGATCTCGCTGTATGCTTGCTTTCCTGATAGGATTTGGTCAAATGTTCTGGCCTTGTCTTTTATGATTTTTTTAGATCGGCCCATGATCAGTATGCTAAGAAGAGCCTTGATAAAGTTTTGCCCTTGGTCGGTGTTTTCTAATTGTTTGCTTTCTGTTTCTCCAATGAATGAAGCAAAGTTGGCAGAATTAAAAGTGGCCTGTGTTTCTTGCAAAGAAGTTATACCTTCCTCGCCGCTTTCCATAAAAGAAGTTAACCATTCATCAAAATCAAGCATTTGGTTATTTAAAGAAAATAAATTATTTTGTATGTCTACAGGTTCGCCTGTTTTGGTATCAGTCTCAACTACTTGATTAAGGGCTGCGAATGATTCTTGTTCAAACCCAAGAAGAGTTTGGCTTCCTTCTTCATTTGGAGCCGTGTTTATCACGCTTGACATTATGGATTTCATAAATGTCTTTTCGATCTTGGCGTCTTTAAGCATCTTGTTAAAAGAGTTGCCGCCTTTATTTTTCTGTGTATCAAGCTCAACATAATTAAACATTGGGAACATAATTGATCGATCATTAAAATCTGAAAGGTAATTTATATTTTTTGATGTGATCCCTATGTTTGAGTTTTTGTTACCAGCTTTGATCTTTTGCTCTTGAGTAAGGGCAACCGTCTGATTTGAAACAAAGCTGAAATATTTTGGCTGGCCTGTATCACCATCTAGCTCAGCATTTTTTGGTAATTGTGGAGGTAGCTGTGGGCCGGGTCCATCTGGGTTTAGCTTATTGTAATCTTTTATTGAGTCTTCGGAGATAACTGGCTTTGTCGCAGGTTGCTTGGCATTCTGATCAGTTAACACTGCATACATGTTTGGCAGAATTGTTTCTGGAACTGTTGGTGTATTGATTGTCTGCTCATACTGTTTTGCAAAGTAATTGTATTCTGATCTAAAATCAATGCCCAAAGGTTTCATGTAGGAAGAGAATACTTCTATCTGATCCCTGTCTAGTGGCGTCGGATAGGAAAATGTAAAATCAGAATACACATTATCAGTATTGATCGAAGGGTGATCTCCCAAGTTAAAATCACCAAAATTTGCCCACACAACACTCATCCAAGAATTAGGAGTAATTCCTGTTCCGGCTACAACATACTGGAAGTGTTCAGTAGATACAAAATCTTTTCTAAAGTCTAGCTGCAACTGCTGCTTTAATGCTAAATCATTTGGATCTATGTCCTGTGTGTAGTTCTCAATCCATTCCAAGTTTGCATCTGCTGTGTCTTGTCTCTTGATTGCCTTAACAGTAATTGTTTGTCGGATATTATCAGGAGAGATTTGCTCTCCACCAAATTCCTCTTTTACTGATTTTTCGGTTGGCACAGGAGCAGATATATTTATTGATTTGTAGATTACGCCTGGAGCAAAGTTTTTAAAAGGTAAGTATCCTGGCCCTTTCTCTAAGGTTTCAGCAGTCCACACTGCATTGGCATCCATTCTAAACTGATCTTTATCTGGTCCTTCGTTAAATGTTGTGTTGCCAAATTGAAGGTTTGTTCCAAATGCGCCCGACAATACATTAAAATTCTTTTTACTTACGCCGTTCATTAGTATCCCCCTCCTACTTTTGGTGTGGTTCCGGCTCCTGGTGTGTCTGGCTCAGGTGGCAGATCTATCATTGATATGGGTTGCTGTGCTACTTCCAGTGGATCAGGGAACACTTTAAGCGCATCCATATGAGTGACATCATCCGTTTGAGCACTTAGCTCTCCTTCCATCAATGTGTCAGGCATTGGTGGAGGTGGTGGTGATGGCAATTCTCCTGGAATTGCTAACATAAATGTCTCATTGTATACGGGAAGATCTAACAAGTTGTCCTTAAGTGGTTGAACGAAAGATGAGTCAGAATATTTTACCATCCTGCATAAGACTGTTTGGCCTCGTCTGCTATTATACTCGTCTTGTGTTAATAATTTAAATTTTGGTTTTGATAAGAAAATTCTTTTTGTGCCATCCTTTGCAGGCTCATATCCATCAAAAACTTCAACTTGCATAATGTTTCTAAAGTTTTGGAAGAACATGTAAGCGCCCTTTGGGTCTTTAGTGAAGTCTTGATCGCCAAAGAACATCTTATTTATAACCTGATTTGTCTGGGTTGAGTTACTTACGCTTGCAGCAAAGAGGGATTTTATTTGATTTGGTAATGTCTCAAAAGTGACCAGCTTAGAAACAAGAGATTCATCAAGAGTCGCTAATATATTCTTAATAGATTTTATGTCGTATTTCTTTATACCTTCAGTGTCTCCTACCAAGTTAACAAGAAGGTCTTGAGATATAAGCCCTGCAAACAGCGTCATGCCTCCAGAAGGAGGACCTTCGGATTCGGGGCCTCCTGGGGCTTCTTCTGGACTATAATCTGCATCAGTCGGATCTGGTGGAGCCGGGGAGCCGATTTTGTTGGGCTTGATTTGCTTTTCTGTTAAGCTTACGGCTTTGACAATTGTGCAGTTTTTGCTTGCTAGAATATCCTCAAGACCGCCTTCTAGCTTTTCAGACAAGGTTGTTTCAACTGGAAGGTTTCTTTGGATAATCTTTGTTGACATTTCGATATACCAATCTGGATAAAACACGAGCTTGCCTTTCTCTAAGAGCTTGTAATTACTTTTTCCTACCTTAATTATTGAAGGAGTCAGATACGCATATTTCATGTCTGATGTATTTGCTGTGTATGATAATCCTGCGGATCGATCTTCGCCGTCGCCAAGGTTTAATGATATCTCAATATCTGTATCAGAATAATATTTTTTTGTCTCTTTATCAATTCTTTCTTCATATAGTTCACCAGGTATTACAGAAAGTCCAACTGGGCCTGAACTTGCTTGGCTGTCTTTGTCAGGCGATATGAAGTCATATCCTGACCCATCAAAATCCATATGAGTGAATAGCTCTGAAAATGTGTGCTCTATCTTGATCTTTTTTTTGCTTACTTTCGATGAAGGCGAAGAAGCTGTTGTTGTGTTTGTAGAAGTCGTTGAAGACTTTATTCTTAAAATTTTCTCTAGTACTAAGGTAACTTCCTGAACCAGGTTTTGCAAAACGTTTATGCCATCTAGTGTGGCTGTGGATGGATTAATATATGTGTTTATTAACTTGGCTAACTTCAGATAATCAGTAAACTGATCTTCTGTTTGAGCGCCCTTTACACTTAGACAAGCAATTGCCCAAGTTGTTTTCGCAACAAGCTGTGTTAGGACGTTTTGATATACTGGCTTGTATTTGTCGGTAAACTTCTTGATAAACTTGTTTGCTTGAAAATCAAAATTTCCTGGTACGAGAGCTTCGCTATAATAATTGTCTAATTCAAATTTTGCAGCAACAATATCATTGTACAAAGCCTGATAATGTTGAACTCCCCCATCCAACATCTCTATGGCAACCCTGTATTGATAGAACTTGCCCTTTTGTGATTCACCAAGGAAAAAGTTCTTATCAGTGAGAGTAATATGTTTGATGTTTGGTTGGGCTGGCTGAACACCGATCTCTTGGCCAACGGGCGTATCGGGATCAAAATTAATATTATTATAATCTGTCAACTGTATACTGTTACTGCCCAGACCCAATGTAGGGTGCAAAAACGCAATTTTTTTGGAGGGTTTATCTGGGTCAACGAGCTTGTAAACTGTATTGCCTTTTTCATTTTTATAAGAAACGTTTGGGTCTACCTGGTCTCTGTATATTTCTAGCTTTAATATTTCTGACTTTTCTATAAAAGAATTAATTGGGTTGAAGAATTGCGTTGTTAAAACCGCTCCGAAGCGGGAATTGTTTCTGACAATGGACTCCATGTCCATGCTGAAAAGTAAATTACTTCCGAAACCATGACGGTGAGCAAGCATCAATGAGCTAACATATGTCGGATTTAAAACAGGCACTACGTTCTCGGAGCCCACCTGTTTAATCTTTTTAAGCGGGGCAAATAACTTTTGGTCTAGATAGCTCAAATCAAGGGGTTGTCTAAAAATTTTATTTCTTGCCCTAAAGTCTTGTATCTTGATATTATTAACCATCGTAACATTCAGTGGAACTGCGTCTTCGCCAGATGTGCCGTCAGGAGTTCCAGAGTATGTTTTATCTGGTAACAAGTATATTGGCCCTGTCCAAACTAAGCCTTCCTGTGTCTTAAATAATTTACCAGTATTCTTCAAATCTCCGTTGTTGAACACCTGAACACCATCAAGGGTTCCAATCATTTGATCATATAGCTTGCCCTTAATAGCATTGCTTCCCTGTATTTCTCCCTGGTCTGACATGAATAAATCTAGTTCATAATCCTGAGCTAGTTGATTAGCATCTAGAAGGGTATACGCAAAATACGAAAGGTTAGCAGGACTTGTATCTGTCACATAAAAGGTTACGCGGTATACAAACTCATAAAAAGCTTGCCCAGTGCTATTGGTAGTCTTGTATTTGTCAAGTAATCTAATCTTATCTTGATTTGTTTGATCCTGGTGTATTGATACAATTTCAGTTGTTATAAGTTTTTTCGATACGCCTTGGCCTACCCTCTGCACAAATGCTCTCTTGTTTTGTGTACTAAAGTTATTCCACAGTATAAGTGCTGCATTTTTTGAATCAGTTTGGGCTACCACGAGGCGAAGGTATTTATTAAAAAATTCATCGGTTGACCAAGAGGTTTCAAACTTACTTTGAATCATATCTCTAACCACCAGGTCAAGCGTGACTTTTAAGTTACCATTATCATTGGCTTTATATACATCTTTATTTTCGTTCTCGCTTTCAATATGCGGATTATCGTAGTACTCTGGCACAGAAGAACTTTCCAATGTGATTTTTGATATTTTCACATCGGGCATTATGTCTCCAATCGAGCTTTGAATATCAATATCCATCTAGATTAGCACTCCTCTTCTTGCCCAACAGGGGCTTGGCCATATAATTCTAAACCATCTGATGTTGTTTCTTTCTTATCTGGGCAGTCTATCTTTATTCGTGAGTCAATAAAGATATCTTCTTTCTTGTGCTCAAAGTACACATTCTCTTGCACTTCACAAAAGATATCGTCAATAATCTCGTCATCTACATGAATATTAAAATAATACTCAACGTAAGTAGAATCAAGTTCTGGATAATTTGCTGCCAAGATGTCCTCTGTTGCAAATGTTTCTGCTTTGTCATCTTGGTTAAAGAAGCTTAGTGGTATGAGTTTTTCTATGTTTCCATTTGCATGAGTATCAAACTCTGTCTCTACTTTAAAAACCTCAATATCATAATTATCATTTTTGAGAACCGTGTTCAGTTCTTGCACATCTAAAAACAGATACTTTTCTTTACCTATGTAATTCGATCCGTCCAGGTAATCGTCCGATACAATCCCCGATCTTTCTTCTGAGATTGACTGATTTTGTGGCCCTTCTTCCTCTTCCTCTTCACCATTCCAAACAAATTCTCCTTTTTGGACAGATGTTTCAAGTTTATAATATGTTTCAAGTTGTGGAATATTCATCAAGTGATGCGATGATCCCGAATAAGTGCTCTTAGACGAGCTTAGCTCAGACATATAAAACTTGACATCCCAAGCAGGAACCTTTAGTGTATTAGGATCGCACGTACCCAAGGGGCGAGCAAAGGCCATTGCTTTTTCAGCAGTTGGTTGTGCTTTTGGTGCGGAGAGATCAAAATTAGAATTTAGGATTATTTCATTTGCTTCTCGAACCTCTGTCTCAACTCCATGAAAAACATATTGGGCTTTTCTTCGAGGCGTTTCGTTTTTGATTCTATATTGCGTGTCGTTTTGAGATTCAGAAACTTCCATGTATTGGCTATCATATATGATGTCATCATCGAAGAAGGCATAATAGACAGGACGCATTTGTCCCTTTGATAACAAGTACTTACCATACTGTGTCAACTGGATATCTAAAACTTCTTCTTTTTGATCAAAAAACTCTGACATTATTTATCTTCCTATCCGAATGGATTTCCGCCGCCTCCAAATCCAGGTCCGCCGCCTTGTCCAGGCGCGTTGCCTGTTTTCGTGCTGCCTGGGTGCTTCATTTTATCTTTTAATACTTGTGCGTCATTTGGGCCGCCTTGCTCAATTACTTTTGCTCCACCTTTTGTTGGGCCTGGTTGAACTGCTTTCAGTGGAGAGCCTCCATCCAAATCCGTGATCTTCGTTCCAGGAACAAAGTCAGTTCCAGGTTCAAATTTAGTTTCTACTTCCATTTTCGCCATCTCAACCATAGTAAAGTAATCATAAGGCCAGTTATAACTATATTCAGGAGCCTTTTCTATTGTGTCTTGACCTTGATTAAACGAAAACTTGAACTTTTGATCATCAAGAGTGTCGGCTGTCATAGCATAATAGTTTGTTTCAGCTTTTTGTTTTACTTTAAACACAAGCCATTGTGTCTTATCGCCCATCTTTGTAAGATCATCATCCACACCCAAGCCAAAAATTTCATCAGCCAGGAGTGCATGTGAGATTGTAGCAGTTGATTCTTTGGGTTCTTTGATGCTTAAGAGACTTTCTGGTGGTAAGTTCTGCCAAATATTGGCTAGGTCTTCACGATTGAATGTGTGAGAGAACTCAAAGACATACATAGCAAAAGGATCAACTGCTGTATTCTTAATAAAGTCAAGTTGAGGAGGCAAGATGTATCGTTGCATCTTCTCAACCATATCATATAAAGACTTTCCAGGCGTAATTCCTGCGTTTATCGCATTTACGTCTCCAAGTATGTAATTGATTGCTTGACGCGAAACAGAGTAGAAATTCATATCACCATTACTCGATCTTATGTATGGAATAGCGACGATGGCTTCTCGGACTGTTTTAGTCTGTGCTAATTCCCCAAGTCGATGTGCTTTCTTCTCAATACCAAGAAGATCAGCAAGAGAGCCAGTTCCATGAACCATTCCGCCTCGGCCTCGCGTGCCTGTTTGATCGGTTAAGTGTGGGGAATCCGAGACTGTCATAAATACGCCGTTTCGCTTAGTTGGGACTTTTCCTTTCTGATGCCACATTCCTCTTGACACGGAGCCTGATCCTTGAGCTGGGTAGCTTGGCACAACATCTTTAAAATCGAGAATAGGGCACTCCCACTTAGGTTGAATGGCCAGTTGAAGAATAGCTTCGCCGGGGTCTGATATTTCGACTGGATTTCCAATAACATCGTATTTTACATTCTTTAAAGAAGCTA
>MDSV01191580.1_pt1 | contig 11572 bp, 6 predicted proteins | sample 810851 | NCBI WGS metagenome assembly MDSV01 (sample SAMN05326640, study PRJNA326480) | marine metagenome | isolation source: seawater | place: Atlantic Ocean: North East | collected 2012 | reverse complement strand
TTACTGGGCGGATGGAACCGCACTCCGTGATCGAGATAGAGTCAGATTTACTTGCCCTAGTGTGAGAACTGAGTATCTCCCTATGATTCCAGTCGTAAGTCCCGATCTAAACTCTTGGCCGGGATTCTCTGATACAGAACCTGTGCTGGAGGCGAAGAAATTGGCAGAATGTAAATCTGGACAGGAGGCCTTTGAATGCCTCAAGCCCCTCATTGAGGGTTATTCAACTTGGATCCAACAAACCTATGGGGATTTATCGGGTCTTGAAAAATATGATTCAGTTATTCTGAGGCACAAGGAGGAATGTATGTCATCTCTACGAAGAATAAAGGATGGGATTTACCTCATCAGGGACAACGATTTGGTTAGGGCCTCATTCCAATTTTCAAATATGGCAATCCATAAGGTAAATGTCTGGAAAGGTAACGATGAATTTTGTTGGAGGCCTTTCCAATTAGCCTTCATCCTTCAGAATGTCCCCGGATTGTCTTCCCGTACGCATGAGGATAGAAAGACTTGCGACTTACTCTGGTTCCCTACGGGTGGTGGAAAAACCGAGGCTTACTTGGGCCTGGCGTCCTTTATTATGAGTTTTAGAAGGCTTTTCTATGCTCCAGAAGAAGGCTCTGTTTTTCATCCTGGAGCGGGAGTAAGTGTAATTTCTAGATACACTCTCCGATTGTTAACCATACAGCAATTCAGAAGAGGCAATAGTGTTGTTACTGCATGTGAATTACTTCGAGTACTAAAAACCCCCCAAGGGACCGGTTGGAGACCGGAAGGATGTGGCTTGAGTGGAGACTATCCCTGGGGTATGGCCTCATTCAGCATTGGACTGTGGGCCGGAGGAAAAGTTACTCCAAATCAGATGAGGACAAGGACTGTCAAAGGTGGTACTCAGATCAAAGGGGCGCTGAGAGGAGAAAATAATGAGAAAGGACTGTTCAATGAAAGGGACAACGAGCACGGAGAGCCGGGCCAGATCCTTTCTTGTCCGTGTTGTAACAGTGTACTCTCTCTTTCTTCTGGTGGTTTATCCGGGGGCAAGAGTATCGAGGTTTGGATAACCATGAAAGATGACCCAGGGAATCTCCAAGTTGTTTCTGACAGAATCTCCAGTTTCCCCGAAGTTGAGGATTGTGAAATAGTTGAGTTGCGGGTTTTGCAAGACTCTAGCTTTGTAATGGGGATTTCAGTGAGGCCAAGAAGGGATATTACCAATAAGATATTTGAGAGAATAATTTTTGAGGGGATTGGTAGATTATCTCTTCATTGTTTCAGTCCAAGCAGGCCTGGCTACTTTGACTTAGAATGTGAATCTGGAAGAGCTGACTACAGCATTATCTGTCCAAATCCGAACTGCGAGTTGAATGGTGATGTCGATTGGATAGATCAAACCCCTTCTGGCAGTAGAATTTATCCTAGGGCATTTCGATTGATTAAGAGCCGTTGCCCAATTCCGGCACTGACCGTAGATGAGGAGATATACTCTCGGTGTCCAAGCATGATCATTTCAACAGTTGATAAATTCGCCCAGATGGCATACAAGACCGAATGTGGCAACTTATTTGGAAATGTGGAGGGACATCACCCGAAGTATGGTTATGTTAGAGATACTGAGGGGCTTTATCGGGATAGTTTCTCTCTCGATGATTTATCTGGGCGTGACGACTGGTTCGATTTGAGGAGTTTTGGCTTCATTCCTCCGGATTTCATATTACAGGATGAGCTCCATCTAATTGACGGCCCTCTTGGATCAGTAGTTGGATTATATGAAATTGCTATCAAAGAGCTGACTAGAATTTCCGGAGATTCAGGCGCGAAGTATATTTCCTCGACTGCAACTGCTAGAAACGCTGTTTCCCAAATAGCCTCACTTTACGGCCTGGAAACCATGGTTTTCCCACCTCCAGGAATAGATGTCGATGATTCCTTTTGGTCTAGATCATCAATGCTGAGTAAGGGGGAGGTTGCGAATCCTGTCACGGGGGTAAGGGGGCCAAGTATAGATGATGAAATTGTGCCCGGTAGGCTCTATGTAGGTCTATGTGCATTGGGCCAATCTATGCAATGGACGACTGTGACTTCTTGGTCATCAGTATTACAATATGTGTATGAGAGGAGGTCGGATTCTGACTCGAGCTTGGGGCATTTGGATAGATATTGGACACTTGTTGGCTATTTTAATGCGATCAGAGAATTAGCAGGAGCAAGAACTGTGGTAGCTCAGGACATCATAGGCAGGATAGGATACTTGTCCAACTTAAATGGTTCAATCGCGAGAGAAAATAGCTATCTAGACACCATGGACTTATCCAGCCGGACTCCGTCAGTCGAGCTTCCTTCGATGCTTTCCCAGTTGGAAGAAAGATGGGGTACGGATGTTGTAATCACTACCTCCATGTTTGGGACCGGTGTAGATATTGATAGGCTAGGGTTAATGTTTGTTATTGGACAACCGAAGACGACTTCTTCATACATTCAAGCTACAGGAAGGGTGGGCAGAAGTGGGGGGGGCCTAGTTGTTACCATGCTCAGAGGGGGGCGCCCAAGAGACCTCAATCATTACGAGTTCTTTTCCTCATTTCACAATGAGTTATACAAGCATGTCGAGCCTGTTTCGGTCTATCCGTTCTCCGTAAAGGCGGTTCAACGAGCACTCGGTCCGGTTATTGTTGCTTTACTCAGGCAAGCTAATGAAGTTGGAGGCCTCCCCATTAGTAAAAAATGGAGAAGTTTGGGGATCGGAGAGGCAGGTTGGATTCAGTCGGAGAATGAGGTTGGTTCCCTCAAAGATATTTTTGTCAACATACTGAGTTCCCGCAATTTGGCTCAGCCCAAAAATAGGAAGATGTCCAATGAAGAGTTGGAGTCCTTCATATTAAACGGAATAAAGAATTGGAGAGTTATTTCAGATGCACATCCCGAGCTATTGTATAATGAATATACTCTCAATAATGTGGCGAAATCAGCGGTCGTTCTTGGGTCTGAAGCGCACGAATTAAGAGGTTTAGACGTTGTATTCGAACGTGCTCCAAATTCAATGAGAGATGTCGAGTCAACTATAAATTTTGAAAGCAGGGGGGATGAATTCCATGGGAATTAATCATAACAGGCCCTCCCAATTCATGTATACAAGTGGCCCTGGAAGTATTCTTGAGACAACCGACGGCCCTGTGATAGTCAAAGATCAGAAATTGCTCTTTGAAAAAATTAATCGTTGGAGTACGTCAGTAGATGGTCGGTCGAGAGAGTTCGCAATAAAGGACTTTGAAATATCTGAAAGGCGTCTCAGCAAGTATCTAGATGGGGCTAGACTATGTCGCCTACCATCGAACGAGGAGCTTGGTAAGGCTGGTAAAGACCCAATTTACCCTACTCATGGAAGAATCCCTGCATGGAGCCTTTGTGAGAGTCATGGAATACTATACCTAGGTTGGTCGGGAGGAAGGTATAATGCATGTTGGAAGTGCGTTAACGAAGCCAAAGATAAGGGTGAAAAATTGTCCTTGCAAGATCGAAAAAGAATCGCTTCGGACCATGCAATAAGATTTGTTTCAGGCTGTCACAGGGGACACCTGAGTGATGTCCCTTGGAAGAGTTTGATTTGTGAAGAGGGGTGTAAATCCAAATGGTTCTGGTGGAACGGTGGTGGTAAAAAAATAGGGTCTATTTGGATAGAGTGCAACAAATGCAAGGGCAAGGGCAATCTTGGTAGGATGTGGGGTAAAGACCATTCTTGTTCGGGCTGGCATTGGCACAGCCACCAACAAGAAGATTCATGCGAGGCCCCCGCTCGAATACAGCAGAGGGGGTCCGCAGGCTTGTGGGTACCCGAAATAGAGTCCTCTCTGGATATTAGTGGGCTTCCTTCCTCGGTCTTCAAGGCCCTAAGTAATCCGTCCCTGGCTCAGGCCCTACAGCAACTTTCGAGTTTTGAGATTGAACTAACGCCCGATAGTTTCGTCAAGGCACTGGAGGGGACTTCGTTACCTCATTCAAGTAAAATGTCTCTTAAGGATAGGGCTCTTGATGATGAGAAGTGGAAAGTGTTACGTTCAGCGATTTTTCTAGAGGTTTTTGAGCAGTCGGAATCTGTAGAACTGAAGCGAGAGGAGTTTGAAGCGTTGTTGGCCGCTTCGAGATACGGTTCCCCCCCTCCTCCCGTATCTCCCGGAGACTCTAGGGAGTCAATGCTCAAGATCTCCAAAGTTGATAATTACAACATAGATATTGGAGGGGGTTTGTTTTTGCGTATCGTTCCGATTGATCGATTGAGAGTGGTTAGTGCACTTACAGGATTCAGACGTGAGGTTAACTCAGATCATCCGGGGGAGTCCGTCCCACTTTCTTTTGACATGGGGGGTCTTTGGTTCCCAGCAATGGAGAACTTTGGAGAGGGGGTTTTCATTCATCTGGAAGGAGATTCTTCGCCTATAACTGAGGAGAATCCCCGGTATAATATTTGGATGAAAAGAGCAGAGGAGGGATTGGAAAAGCATCCGATACATGTATGGTGGCACACATTGAGCCACAGATTGATTGATCTTTTGGGATTAGATAGCGGGTTCTCTTCTGCATCGATCAGAGAAAGGACTTACGTCTCAAGAGAGGGAGATGATGTAATAGGCGGAGTTTTACTCTATACGTCTCAACCGGGAGGCGACGGGACCATGGGGGGGTTATCGGGCATAAGCAAGGACAGTCGGGCCATGAAGGAGATAGTTTTCCGCGCGTTCGAGGAATCTGCGGTTTGTTCGAATGATCCCATATGTGAAGAGGCTGTAAACACGAAGGAAGGAGCTTCTTGTTATGCTTGCTGTATGGTTTCTGAAACGTCGTGTGAGCATCGGAACAAACTTCTCGATAGATTGATCTTGGTGAATTAAATGGATAAAATTAGGCTAGTCGGATCTGGTGTCGAGTGGATGTTGGGAGAGGATGTTGTCCCAATAGAGGATGCAATGATCAGTCTAATTTCAAGTGCCCGCAATTGCATAGAAATGACGATGTTCTCTATTTGGACGGGTTTTGAATTTGTGGATAGGATATGGGACTCATTGGATGATGCAGTTAATCGTGGTGTCCACATCTATCTTGTTATCAATGATTTTCATAATCAGTCAAGCAAAGCCGCCATGAGTCGAGTTGGCAATTTGAAATCTATGGGCCGGGACACTGTTGGTGTAAGATCTTTCAATGGGTTATCAGGGACTTTACATGCAAAGGTATTGGTTGTCGATGAGGACTCATGCATCATATCATCATCTAATCAATCTGACAAAGGTTACGCCAAGAACCATGAGCTGGGCGTTCAGATAGAGGGCAAACGTGCCAAGACTGCCAGTAGAATGTTCAGAAAGCTCTATTCATCAAAAAAATGCTCTTCGGTCATTGATTTTGGGTGAAAATCCTTCTCTTGATTTCGTCTTCGGCTAGAACTATATTTTCTGGCCCTGTTGCCCTCTCAATGACTAGTTTTTCTTGGGGCGTTATAACTAGGCAGTCTGGAGTTCCATTGAACTTCGGTCCTCTCAACCCTCTACCCACTATTTGCTCAAGCATAGTGAAAGAATATACTGGCCTAGTGATGTAGATAACATCGGTGTTTGGGGCGTCGAAACCAGTTGTAAGGACGCTGTGGTTGCAGATTACTTGTATCTCCCCCTTTCTGAATAGAGAAATTGACTCTGCCCTGTCCTTTCTTGGGGTGTCACCAGATATGACACATGACTTTATGCCTCTCAAAGAAAGAGCAGTCGAAAGGGCCCTTGCTTGTGTGACGGTGATAGCGTATACGATCATAGATTTCCACTTACCCGAATCTAGGATATCCTGTATATCATCAATTATCATAGTCCCTCTTTTTTTGTCGGTCGCCAGTCTGTTGAGTATTTTCTTATCCAACTCTTGATACTTATTCAAGTCGCTCTCCATAAGTAGTATCTCTAGATCTAGCCTTAGTGGCCTATATTGAGCAGTTGAAAGTACTCCCTCCTTGATGAGCTCTCTCCTTATCCTATACAATTCATGCCTGACATCTCCAGCTTCTGGGTTTTGTTGTGAGGCTAGGTCTGGCAGCAGAACTCTATCATATCTATTGAAGATGTTTTCCTTCCAAGGGGTTGCCGTCAGGCCGATGATTGGGATTGGGGAAGGTTCTGCGACTGTTAATCTGACCTTGACGCCCAGTCTATCCAATGTTTGCCTCAAACTTTTAGTCTCAAATCGATGTACTTCATCAATGATTATTGCATCGGGATCTTTCAGAGAATCGAATGCCAGTTTGTGTGCCGAATCATCGGAGTCTTCTGACGATGCTATTTCGTGAAGAGTTTGTACAAGACAGATAGCAATCCCTCCCTCTTTATTCATTGGGTTTTCAAAAATTCCACCAGATTCCTTACTCCAATTGGTGTCACTCCAGAAAGAGTACAGGCGTAGATCTCTTTGGGGATTTGAAAAAAGACTGTCGTCGTGGCACAGAGAGCTCCAAGTTCTCCTAATGCTCTCTTCGGCTTGTTGGGCCAATTCCTTCGTGTGACAAAGCCAAAGTATGTTCGGAGGGTTCTCTGATTGGATAAACCATCGCAGAAGCGCGTTAACAGTCACTCTTGTTTTTCCTGCACCTGTCGGGAGAGTTACGAGGCCTCGGTTCGTTCCTTTATCCGACGTCATTTTTCTTCTAAGTGTCTGCCCAATGAGCTCGGATACCTCTCTTTGGTACTCTTCGAGAGGGGGGTAAGGAGACCAATTTAGGCGCGAATAGTATTCAGGTGCTGGGATTGCCGATGTCGGCTCGAAGGACAGCGGAAAGCCAAATGTCTCAAGATATGCCCTAGATTTTCTGCCTTTTACCCACTTTTTAGGGGTTGCTAATTCAGAAAAATTATTCTTGTCTATTTCCCATTCTTCATGATCATTAATCAATCCTGTATCAGTCGCTCTGGTTCTGTAAAGATTGAAGTTTTCTTCTGCCGCTTTCTCTACGATTAGCTGCCTAGTTTCCTTATTGGCAAACATGGCCCCGCGGAAAACTCCAGAAATAACGTCGATGACACTCTGAGATCTTCTGATAACGATACTTGCTCTTTTTTCTGAAGCTCGCGGTCGGAATATTTCCCACTTGTCAAGTAAAGACCAAATCTCATTATCTATAGCTTGACTCAATTCGAATCTTGGTATATGATCCATATGATCTGTGGTTGCTGGGAACGGAAAGAGTTCGTTCAGCCTGAGGATCGCGCCATCGAGATCTTCTTGACTGACCATGTTAAATCGGGTCGTCTCCGACTGTTAAACCCTCACTCGATGTCGATTTTGTCGAGGAGCCATTGTATGTCTGATTCCTTTTTTCTCTTTGAATGCCACAGCTTATGCTCCTCATCAACAAAATATTGTGCTCCGACTTGTCTCTTGAATAGTTCAGCAATGGACATTATCCTTTGCCGACTACCGGGAGGGCCAAATGATTCTACATATCTTGAATTTTCATTAGTTGGAAGGAGTCGTGCGTGTATCAGATCTGTCAATTTAGATCTCCGCTCGTTGGGCTCTCCCTTCTTACCTTTGGATGTGGAGTATCCAAAATAGTTTGGTAACGATTTCTTTCCTTCAAAATTTACATAATCGGGGATTATTCGTGATGAGCTCTCATTCCTAGCTGATGAGCTGTTTCTTGTCGCCTTTACGGTCCTCTCAGATTTTTCTTCTCTTGCAATGGTTCCCCCGCATCTGACACAGACACCCCCCAACATCGGAGCGCCGCACAGGCAAGTCTGCATTGTTTTTCGAGAGGGGATGACATTAATCAACTTGCAAGTACGCCGATAATGATCTATATGTGATGTGGATGGCAGTTCATGAGCTGGAGCACTCGGATGGAGTTTGCTCGACCGAATGATATCAGGTGCAGTAATGAGTTCCGGCGGGTAAGACAAAAAGACACATACAGAAAAACTGTATACGAAGCCGAGTGGTCGAATTTGATAAGTATCCATGAGGAGTCTATAGAAGAGGAAACTGCTGGTAGAAGCGATCTCCGACTTATCAAACATAACCCCGAGACTGATGAGTTCTTTATCGAGAGAAAAAAACCTAGGTGGGAGATCTTCGAAGACAAGGTCTGGCAGATGTTCTACCACCTCAGGACGCCAATTATGCCACTGGGAAAGACCGTGATAGAGTATGGGAACGGTTCGAATAAGCAGGTTGATGGCCTATTCTCTGATGACGAGTATGTGTATATCGTAGAGTGTAAATGGAGGCAACGGAAGGTAAAGGGCCAAGATGTTGAACCGGGCAATATCAAGGATGATGTTCTAAAATGGAGGGGAGTTTGGGAAAGAGTCACTGCCTCGCTAGGTGAAATCGAGGAGTTCAAAGGCAAAAAGTTCTGTTTTATTCTGGCCACAACCGGTGTAAGATGGACAAAATCTCTCCTCAGGGAAACTGAGGATTTTGCCAGATTAATTGATCAGTCTGGTGTTGATGAAATTATCAATCTGTCTAAGATGATTGGACCGAGTGCGAGGACTAATCTAATGCAGAAGCTGTTCATGCACGAGAGGATTCCCTCCGATCTGGAGCAGTTTCCATGCATCCGTTCCACAGAGGGCGGTCGGAATACCTTCTACTTCTTCGCAAAGCCCTCAGAAGTCATCGATCAATGCTATGTTCCTAGGCGTTCCCCTGGCAGTTCAAGGGAAGAGAGGCTGTATGGGCTGGGTTCGTCTTACCAAAGAATGCTGAAGCCGACCAAGGTCAACCAGATTTCGGAATATCTCAAGGATCCTAGTACATTCTTCCCAAACTCCGTCATACTTTCATGCCCGAATGTTGGTTTCACTTCGACAGACGGTGGAAATGTGGGGTATCTGAGCCTCCCCCATCAATACGGTTCGGTTATGGTCATAGATGGACAGCACCGCCTCTACGGATCTGTCAGGAGCGGTGAGGAGAAGGCCCTCCCTTTCTGTGTGATAGAGGGGATGAGTGGGTTGCAACAATCAGAGCTGTTCGCCCAAATAAATCAATCCCAGTCGTCGGTTCCAAAAGAGCTCCTTTGGGATCTATGGGGAGAGGGTGACGATATTTTGAAACAGGCCGATGATAATGACAGAGCGTCAATAAAGGCCGCTAAACGATACATTGTCTCTAACATCTGGAAGGATCTCAACTCTAGCTCATCGCATCCACTGAGTGGTAGAATAGTTATTCCAAGTCAAACTGAAAAAAGCAAGATGTGTCACATCTCCTATGGACAAATATGTGGATTTCTTTTCAAAAACAGCAAGGTCTGGGATTATGGGTACCTTCGAGGAAAGGGCACTTGGGAGGAGGCCCTCCCATTTGCGAAGCACAGGGTTTCAGCATACTTCAAGTATCTACATCACTACTTGCCTGAAGAGTTTGATAGGTCCTCAGGAGGAAAGGGGAAAAACAGAGACGGTTGGCTATTGAGTAATTATTCAATGGAGCCTCTAATCGCTCTTTTTATCCATGCCTGCATATTCTTTGGTGGGTCTCCCAAGTACCAAGATAAGTGGATGAAAAGTAATACAAACAAGGAGGAGGGCAACGCTCTTGAGATCATCAAGGAATTCACTGAGGTTCTCTCAAGAGCCCTAGTAGATGAGAGGAGGGGCTTCTTCAATGTCGAGGGAGAAAGGGACATTGTGAAGCAGGGGAACTCTGCATCGAGAGGGGCATACATGAAGGATATTATAAAGTTCATAATTGATGAAAAGCCCCTCTACAAGGGTCATTTCGCTGCAAATCTGGATCTCGAAGATGGCCCGGAGGGAGACTATCCGTCTCCAGATACCAAGAGAAGGGTTGCAGAGCTGGAGAGCAACTACTGTGACGCCCTCTACGACGTCTTGGAATATAGGGACGGTGACGATTGGTACAACAAACTACCAACAGACGTTAAGCAATACATCGAGGGGCAGGTGGATTACAAGAAGAGCCAAGGCAGAAAGTTCAACAAGAGCCCTGATCGCGAGTGGTTGCATCAAACTACTACAGGACACCTAATCAAAATAATGGGCTTTAAGTCAAATATGAATAGTTGGAAAGATTTCATGAATGTCAAATGGGATTATTTCGAGAGCCAGTGGAGTTTCGGTTTTGAGATTCTGAGGAATATGGATTCACACAATGACCCTTATCCCGGCGAAGAAGTGAAAGTGCAGACTCTGGCGGCTATTACATTGTTAGAAAATTGGTTAGATACTGCGAAATTTGAAAATAATCCCCCTGTGATCCACCTCCTTGGCGAGCCGAAAGTATCTATTCTAGTAGGCGAGAGTTATGAGGATAGGGGCGTGGAAGCCATTGATGCCGAAGATGGGGATCTGACTTCCAAGGTCGTGATTGGTGGAGTCCCCAAGACTACCAAAGAACCCGGTACGTATATCATAACATACGATGTTAAGGACTCAGATGGAAATGAGGCTGATAGGGTTACGAGAATATTGGAAATTATTGACAAGGCATGCTAGTATTCTTCTATCCTAGATACCGATATTACCCTTTGAGATTGGATATCAAATGCCGTTAGGGTTGGTAGTTCATTTCTATCCTTGCAAATTCCTGTATCCAAAGCGACGATGGCGGGTTTACCACTTTTGTTGAGTAGCCGACTAAAGTATGGGACGGGCTTATGGTGTCCGGAAATATCTTGTGTTGGGGTATGGCCAACTATCACCTGTCGTTCTGGGTATGGGGGCTCTTGAAACTCGAAAATATTCCTTGACCACATACGATCGTTGTCTGTCTGAAGATCAAGTGGCTTCTCTGGATTAATGCCCGCATGTATCAATAAGTAATTTTTCAGTTTTATTTGGGAGGGGGTAGAGGACAAGAAATCACATACATTATCTGGTAATTTTGTCAATTCATCGGACTTTAAGCCAAATGACTCGAGTGTTTGTTTCCCACCGTACTTCAGCCATGATTTGCAGGCTCTATTTTTCCCTTTGCAGATACATCTTAGCATCATATCTTCGTGATTTCCACGAATTAAAAAGAAGGAGTCTGTTTCCATGAAGAGTTCTAAAACCGACGAGCTACTTGGACCTCTATCGATAATGTCACCTAATGACACAAGTATGTCTCCTGGATTCAAACTAATTCTTTCTAACAATTTTTGGAAGGATAAAAAATGTCCGTGTATGTCCCCAACGATCCAAACTGAGTTACCTGCTTCTAGGGCAAACTGAATCTCATGTTCGACTGATCGGTCGGTGCGAGATTTCTTGTGGGTAATATGCATGGTACCTGCCTAACGGATTCCCTAGACACCAATTATCGATATACATATCGGATAATGAACGCGAATTCAGCGGACAGAGATCTGATGATCAGAGACCAGTTGGAAGGCTCCAAGTAGCCTTTCGGACTATTTGGCTAGTTTCCATCGAGGAGTTTCATCGCATCCTTGAACCCCTCGTCCTCGAGGTGCGTCCTGTCCTCCAGCTTCTCCTTCTGGGTGTCCCCCTGCTCCCTCTCGTAGCTCACCACTTTCTTCTCCTCCACAGGCTTCGCCTTCGGGGCCCCCGTCTTCTTT
>MDSV01154586.1_pt1 | contig 11572 bp, 12 predicted proteins | sample 810851 | NCBI WGS metagenome assembly MDSV01 (sample SAMN05326640, study PRJNA326480) | marine metagenome | isolation source: seawater | place: Atlantic Ocean: North East | collected 2012 | reverse complement strand
TTTTAAGAGCGATTGGTTTTCCGCCTGAAATGTTTACTGTAATTTTTGCTATAGCAAGAAGCGCCGGTTGGACAGCTCATTGGCATGAAATGATAGAAGACCCAGTTCAAAAAATCGGCAGACCAAGACAATTATACTCAGGTAACAAAAAGACTAAATACGGTGTGCGCCGTTCTACTAAAAACACTCGTTAGTTAATAAATGACAGTGAAATACTATATTTTTTAAGACTTCTGTAAAAAAATTTTTTTTCAACCACAATTGTAAATTCCTTTCGAAGTGCTAAAACATTTAGTTTATTTTTATGCATCATATCAAGAGTTTTTACACCTACTGTTGGCAAGTCAATATTTAGATTTTGATTTTTCTTTGGTATTTTAATCAAGCATCCTTCAACTAAGTCTCTGGATATTTTTTTCTTTATAGATTTTATTCTTGAAATCATTTTATCTGTGCCCTCAACTGCTTCAATAGCCAAAACATATCCATTTGATACAATACAAGATTGAGCATTATCGTATTTACTTATTGAGTTAAGAATTGTAACACCTTTTTCTATATCACCTTTATCTTGATTAGTTATTTTATTAAACTCGATATCTAATAAATATTCATTTGGAAAAATATCTGTAAATGACTTGACTACAAAACCTTCTTTAGCAAAAATATTAATAATTGCATTTAAAATATTTGCATCACCAATTTTTGATGAAGTAATTAAATCATTAATATACTTTTTAAGAACATTATCGATTTTAAGCGATGATAAATCAGGTCTATTGACCGATCCTAAAAAACAAATCTCAGAAATATTATTTTTATTTAGTATGTCTATACATTTTTCTAATTCATGAATTTTAAAATGATAAACATTTTTGTATTTTTTTAACAACTGCTTATTTTGTTTTGAAATATTAATATAAACAAAGTTTTTAAATTTCTTTTTTGCTGATTTATATGCATGTATAGGAAGATCATTATCCCCACCAATGATTGCTAAATTATAATGTTTTTTGTTCATTTAAATGAGCATAATCCTCGATGGCTATCAACTATTATAAAATCAATTAGTTTTTTTGCTAACTCATTATTTGTGCTTTTATGTAAACTAGATTCATTTTTTATTTCTGATGAATTAAAAATTTTATTAAATATACTCTTAAGTTCTATAATTGTTTGATTTGAGTAATTTGCTCGTCTTAATCCAACAATGTTTAATCCTAAAAGTTTTGCTCTATTTCCAGTTACTAATCCAAATGGAACTACATCATTTTCAACTGCACTCAAACCACCAATCATAGATAAAGAACCAATCCTGCAAAATTGATGCACACCAGAAAGACCTCCAATAATTGCATTATTTTCGACAACAACGTGGCCTCCAAGTGTTGCTTGATTGGCCATAACAATGTTATTACCAACAATACAGTCATGTGCAATGTGAGAACCAATCATGAAGAGGGAATTATCACCAATTTTGGTAATTCCACCACCTCCAACAGTTCCTAAATTTACTGTAGAGTGTTCTCTAAATGTATTATTACTCCCTATTTGAAGAAAGGTTTCTTCGTTATTAAATTTCAAGTCCTGTGGCAGAGAGCCAATCGAACAAAATGGATAAAATATATTTCCTGGACCTATATCTGTATTGCCTGAAATATAAACAGATGACTTAATTATATTATTATCAGCAATCTTAACATTTCCATTAATTACAGTATAAGGTCCTATTGATACATTATTACCTATCGAAACAGTTTCATCTATGATTGCCGTTTTGTGAATTTCTGACATCAGGTTTTATCCATTATGGTAGCACTCCAGGTAGACTCTGCAATAATCTTATCCTCTATGTCTTTTGCAATACCATTAAATTTCCATACTCGACCGCGTGATCTGCTTGCACTTACGTAGGCATAAATCTCGTCGCCAGGAAATACAGGTTTTCTAAACTTGGTGTCCGATATGTTCATTAAATATACTATTTTATCAAATGTTTCTTCTTTGATACTATAGGCTATTAGAGCTGCAGCTGTCTGAGCCATCATTTCTACAATTATAACCCCGGGTACTACCGGTTGTTCTGGAAAATGTCCTTGAAAGAAATTATCATTTTTAAAAACTTTATATCCAGTTGCACTTGTTAATTTCTCAATATTAAATAACTTATCTAAAAATAAAAATGGCTCTCTGTGTGGAATTAATTCTTTAATTTCATCTAATAAGATTTCTGTTTTCATGAGTCAATCATCATTTTTTTATAGTTTTTTAAATATTTATTAATTTTAATTGCTGGATAACCCATGACGGCCTCATTACTAGGTATATCTCTTATAACACCAGACTTTGCAGCAATCTTAACTCTATCATGAACTTTTATATGGCCTGCAATACCTGTTTGACCACCTATATGAACATAATTACCTATATCTGCACTACCTGCAAAACCGCATTGACCTGCTATTATACAATGATTTCCAATTGATACGTTATGAGCAATGTGTACTAAATTATCTATGTAGGTATTTTCACCAATAACAGTATCATTGAAACTACCTCTATCAATGGTACAGTTAGTACCGATTCTAACCCCATTTTGAATTATGACACGTCCAATGTGAAAAATATTTGTGATGTCACTATTATCATAGGCAAAACCAAAACCAGGTTGACCAATTTTTACACCATCTGAAATATGAACATTATCCCCAATAATAGCATTACTTAAATTAACATTATTACCAATTTTAACATTATTGCCAATCAAGCAATTATGATCAATTGTTGAATAGTGACCTAAACTAAAATTATCACCAATAATAACAGCTTTATTTATATTTGAATTTTCTGAAATAGAATATTCTAGTCCAATCTTAAAATTATCAAGTTTTAAAATTTCAGTCTCATATTTTGAACGATAAAAAAGATTTGAAAGCTTAGCAATATCACTTTCAATATTGTTAGAAATTAATAATTTTTTATTTTTATCAAATTCATTTAAAAATTTTTCTGTAGTTAGTATAAAATTTGACTTAGTTTTCTTGCAATATTTTGTATTATTAAAAAAAGTTAAATCATTTTCAGATGCAATTGATGGTCTTAAAAATCTAGAAATTAATTTATTTCTATCGAAATCAGAAAACCTTAGGTCGCAAGTATCAATCACATCACCTATAGTGATATTTGAGTTTAAATGATAAAAGTGCATTTGGATTAATTTAATCTAAACTAACTTTAATTTTTGGAAGGTTTTTATTTAATTTTTTAATTACTTCGTCTGTGATGTCCATATTTGTTGCACTCAGTAAAACAGAATTTTTTTCTAAAATAACAGTAACTCCTAGTTCTTTACTAAGCTCTTCAAGTATTGGCTTAACATTTTCTAGAATTTCATTTCTTGCATTTTGCAAAACACCTTCTAAGTTTCTTAGTTTATTTTGTTTTTCAACTTGATAATTTTGCAATTTTTTTTCATAGTCTTGAGCTTTTACTTCAAATGCCTCTGGGGCAATCACACTTTGCTGCTCAATTAATTTATTTCTTTCTTCTAACATTAATTTATCAGATTCGACGATTTCCGATTCTGTATCTTTTTGAATTTTTTCAAAATCTTTAGTTGCAGCTTTTGCAGCTTTGGACTCAGATAAAATTAAGTTTAAATCTACTATAGCTATAGAGGTGTTGGGATAAGTATCAGCATGTGCATTAAATACATTTAGAAATAAAAAAATAGCAAGTAAATAAATTGGCTTCATTAATGTTTTCATATTAAAAATTATATCCTATATCAAAAGAAAATTTATCGGTAATATCAGTAGGCTCAGACATAAAAGGTTCAGCAAGAATGAAATTAATTGGACCTATCGCACTATCCCAACTTATATTTATCCCAATTGATGCTCTTAACTTATGTTCATCATCAATTGAACCATATCTATTATCTAAACCCCAAACGCTACCTAAATCAACAAACAACGAACTTGATATATCATATTCATCAATAGGTAAATCAAAATTTGTTTCAGTAGCTATCACATAATAATAATTACCACCTGTGAAAGATCCACTTAATATGGGTCCAATTTTACCATACTTAAAGCCTCTTAAGTTTTTACCGCCAATATTAAACATTTGGTCAAGTGGTGCATACTTACCACTATATCCATTAATTGAGCCAAACTGTGTTTTTATTGCAGCTATAAAATTATTATTTAATTTCATATATTTTTTATATGTGATCTTATTTTCTAAATAATTTGAAGTACCACCCAAACCTGCTAAATTTTGCTCTATAGTAAAAATTGATCCTTTAGATGGTTTATATGGACTGTTTCTTCTATCTAGACTTAAAATATATCCTGCGATTGAGAGTGTATTAGTGCCTGCTAGCAATTTTTCATAATTTGTAGCATTGCTATCCGCAGTAGTGTCCGAAGTTAATAATGAGTACTTTGTCGTAATTCTGTTCTGATTTGATAATGGAAAAGCTAAAGATGCAGCGACACCAATAGTTTCTGTTTCGTAGTTTACACTATCTGGATCAGAAAATTTACTATATAAATCACCTCTCACTGAGAGATCTTTATTTAAAAAATATGGCTCAGTAATTGAAATGTCATACAAATTTTGTGTACTTGAAAAACTCGTACTAAATTTTACTTTCTGACCTTTTCCAAGAAAATTACTTTCTGATATCCCGGCAGTAAATGTTGTTCCATTTTGATCACCATAACCAGCGCCTATGGTTGCGCTACCAGTATTTTTTTCTTTGACCAAAACATTTAAGTTTAATTTATCCTCTGCTTCCACTCTTTCTTCATTAATTTCAACGCTTTCAAAAAAATTAAGAGATCTTATTTTATCTTTTGAATAATTAATTGAAAATTTATTATATGCATCACCCTCGCTAAAGGAAAATTCTCTTCTAATTACTTTATCTAGTGTTCTGTTATTACCATTTATATTGATTCTGTTGACATAAACTTTAGGGCCTTCATTTATATTGAATTCAACATTTACAATTTTATTTGTATTATCTATTGTTATATTTGGGTCGATATCAATAAAAGTAAAACCGTAAGTAGAAGCAGAATTTTTGATAAATTCCACTGAGTCTTTAACTATCTTGCTATTAAATATATTTCCTGTGTTCGGTGCTAAATTATTTTCAAGTATCTCACTATCCAGTTTTTGTAGTTTTGTATTAACTTTTATGTCACCAAAATTAAATTGATCTCCTTCAGAAACAGTAAAAATAATTTCAAACTTATTAGAACTATTGACTAGTTGTGCGATTGATGAAGTAAATGCAAAATTAACATATCCATTTTCATTATAGAATTCTTTAATTAACTCTTTGTCATATTCTATTCTATCAGGATCATAAGCGCCACCAGAAGACCAAAATCTTAACAATGATGGAGTCTTAGTTGTCATAATTTTTTTTATTTCTTTATCAGTAAAAGCAGAGTTACCAATTATTGTAACTTTAGATACTCTTAAAATATCAGACTCATTTATAGAATAAATAATGTTAACTCTATTATTATCTAGCAACTCTACTGAAGGATCGACACTTGCTGATAATCTGCCTGATCTCTGGTATAATTCTAATAGTCTTTTTACGTCTTCTTTAACTTTACTTCTAGAAAAGATAGATCTTTCAGTGAGTTTAATTTCTTCTATTAAGTCCTCATCTTTTTTTGACTTATTTCCCTCAAATAATACTAAATTAATTGTTGGGTTTTCTTTTAATTTAATTGTAATTACTTGATTTAAATAAGTAACCGATACGTCAGAAAATAACTGAGTATCATATAGTTTCTTAATTATTTCATTGGAGATTTTTTTTGAATAAGGAATATTAATTTCTACCTCAGCATAAGATAGTACAGTTTCATAACTAATTCTTTGCAACCCCTCAACATCTATTTTTTTTATAATTTCATTTTCAGATGAGTGCGCCGTGAAAACAAAAAAAACACAAAAGAAAAGAAGACTTATAAATTTAAGCATAATTATTTATATATAATAATATTCCTTATATCACCTATTAAATTGGTCAATAATAGAATTATTTGGTTTAATATATGAGTTAATGATACTAAATGCATTATTAAGATCCGTTATTCCTGGAGTTTCAACATTACACCCATCTATTAAAAATTTAGACATTATTTTTTCATTATTTATTGTTATTTCGTTAAATGAAATTTCATTATTTAAAAATGATTCAACCATTAATTCATTTGAATAATTTAAAACTGCAGGCATTAACCCTCCTTCATAAAGAGAAAACTTAGCTAATTTTATTGCTTTAAATTTAGTGTCATCGATTTCAAAAAAATTCAGTGATTTTAACTTTATTAAATCTAATTCGTGATCTTTCAAATCAATAATATTATTATCAAATAGAATACTAGATATAGCTATCTCCATATTTGGTTGACTTAAAAATGCATGACTAGACCGATCATTAAATTCAATTATACCATGAATAATCGATTCAGGATGCACAATTGCTTCAATTGCATTGGGGCTAATATTAAATAAAATACATGCTTCTATTACTTCAAGCCCCTTATTCATAAGAGTTGATGAGTCAACTGAAATTTTTTTTCCCATTTTCCACTTTGGATGAGAAATAGCCTGATTTGGTGTAATTCTTTCCATTTCGGTTTTTTTAAAATTAAAAAAACTTCCACCACTTGCTGTAATTGTATATTTTCTAATTGAATCTTTATTTTTATTTTTGATTAATTGAAATAAAGCATTGTGCTCAGAATCTAATGGCACAATTTCAGTAGATGACTTGATGGCTAAATCTAGCAATGTTTTTCCTAGACAAATAATACATTCTTTATTAGCTATGCCAATAATCTTTCCCGAAACAGCAACATCCATTAGCAAACTAAGAGGTGATGATCCAGCGATTGCAAATATAATAATATCTACTTTATTATCAATTAATTTTGAAAACTCGTCTAATCCAATATATGCATTATAATTTTTTATTTCTGAATAACTTTGTGCCTTTGCTTTATTATTAATTCCAATATTCTGACATTCAAACTCATTAGCAATATCTAAAAGTTTATCAATGTTAGAATTACAAGTTACTCCAACCACGTTAAAATGTTCCTTATTATTTCTAATAAGATTTAAGACAGAGCTTCCTATTGATCCTGTTGCTCCATATATTAGTATATTTTTTTTAAACATATAGGTTAAATGGGTTAAAAACTAATATATTGAAAAAAAAATGAATTAGAAAAAATAGTATAAATGCGTCCATTCGATCAATAATGCCACCATGGCCCGGCATCAAATTACTAAAATCTTTTATTTTTAAAAATCTTTTTATGTAAGATTCAATAGCATCACCAACAAATGAAATTAAACCTATTACTAATGAAAAAATTATAACAAAATTATTTAGATCATAGTAAATAATTAAAGAAATAGAAAATAAAATAAGTGATAAAAATCCAGTTATAAGACCACTATATGTTTTATTGGGGCTTATTGATGGTATTAATTTTCTTCCTCCAATTAATCTACCCCCAATAAGCGAAAAAGAATCAAAAATCCATATTGAAAAAATTATAAATAATAAATATTCAACAATAAAACTATCAAAAATAACTCTTAAAAAAATGAAATGAAAAAAACTTATGATAAACATGATTATTATTAAAAATCTTAACCATATGCTGATCTTATTACTGGAAGACGTATTAAATTCATAAATAATTATTACTAAAAGTAAAATAAAAAATAAAACAAAGTATGTCCCACCTTTGAGTATTAAATAAATAAATGGGACAACAAAAAAAATACCAGAAAGTATTCTTTCATATACATTCTTATTAAAAAAATTTTTTATTAACTTAATCATTTTCCAAAGTTGCGTTTTCTTTTATTAAAATTATTAATTATCTTTTTTAATTGACTATAATTAAAGTTAGGCCATAAGGTTTTTGTAAAAAAAAGTTCAGAATATGCTGATTGCCATAATAAAAAATTACTTATTCTTAAATCACCACCAGTTCTAATTATAATCTCAGGATCTGGTAACGTTGGATTATAGAGAAATCTATGAAAATTTTTTTCGCTAATATTTGATTTATTTTTTTTATATTTTTTAAATGCATCAATTATTTCAGATCGACCACCATAATTTAAAGCTATATTCAAAATTAACCCATTATTCAGTTTAGTACTTGCAACTACATCATTAACTATATTGATAGTTCGCTTTGGTAATTTAGTTTTCTTTCCTAAGTGTACTATCCTTATATTTTGCTCAATAGCAGTTTCCTTGAATTTTTTATAAGTGAGATCTATTAATTCAAAAAGTTGTTTTATTTCGTGAGGCGATCTGTTCCAGTTTTCTGTCGAAAATGTGTAAAGGGTTAAATGCTTAATTATAGAGTCTTTTGAGATAGATTTACAAATTTTTATTGCTGCATCAATACCTGCCTGATGACCATCTTTTTTATTTACTAAATTTTTTTTTGCCCACCTACCATTGCCATCCATTATAATAGCTAGATGGTTTATTTTTTTTGTTGAAAATGTCATTGATCTTAAACTTTAGATAGATCAGCTTCCTTTTCTAAAACAATGTTGTCAATAATTTTGATGTGTTCTGAGGTTAAATTTTCAACATCAGATTGAAGTTTTTTTGAATCATCCTCACCTATTTCTTTATCCTTTTCCATTTTTTTATATTGCTCAATTCCATCTCTTCTTATATTTCTAACAGCTACCTTCGACGACTCACCAATTTTTTTTGCAAGTTTGATGTATTCGATTTTTCTTTCTTCAGTTAATTGAGGCAATGGTAATCTAATTAAAGTGCCTTCAGACGATGGATTGATACCCAAATCAGATTCCCTTATAGCTTTTTCAACTGCAGAGATATTCCCTTGATCCCAAACTTCAATATTTATTAATCTAGATTCTGGAGTAGTTATATTTCCAATTTGATTTATTGTCATTTTTGAACCATAGACGTCAACTTTTATTGTATCAAGCATTGATGGTGATGCGCGCCCGGCTCTAATTCCACTCATTTCAGATTTTAAGCTCGAAATACTTGCTTGCATCCGCTTATTTAAGTTATTATTAATTTCATCAGACATATTAAGATATCCTTGTATATTTATTTTTTTCAGAAAGAGTTTTTATTAAACAATTTTTTTCAGCAATCGAAAACACAATAATAGGTATATTGTTATCTTGTGCGACTGTAATGGCAGATGAGTCCATTGCTTTTAAGTTGTCATTAAGAAATTTCTTATAAGATATATTATTGTATTTTTTTGCATTTTTAAACTTTTTGGGATCTTTATCATAAATTCCATCTACTTGTGTTGCTTTATAAATTACATTACATTCTAATTCAGCTGCTCTTAAGGCTGCAGCTGTATCTGTAGAAAAATATGGATTTCCTGTTCCAGCTGCGCATATTACAACTCTTCCTTTTTCCATATGGCGTATAGCCCTGCGTCTTATATAGGTTTCACATATTGATTGTATTGGTAAAGCAGACATCACTCTTGTATTAATATTAATTTTTTCAAGCGCATTTTGTAAAGCAAGAGAATTTAGTACAGTAGCCAGCATACCCATATAGTCAGCTTGAGCACGGTCCATTCCCTCAGACGATGCTGATAAGCCTCTAAATATATTGCCACCGCCTAAGACTATGCATATATCTATTTTCTTTTTTGACAATGCTTTAATATCTGATGCAATCCGATCAACAACTGACAATTTGATTCCATAGGAATCATCACCCATTAGTGCTTCGCCGGATAGTTTAAGTAAAATCCGTTTTATTTTTTTACGAGACATTTATTATTGTCCTAGTTCGTATCTAGTAAATGAACTAATATTTACTTTAGTTCCCTTTTCATTGCTTACGTTATCAAGTAGCTTAGATATTGTTAAACTTGGATCAATTACATATTTTTGATTAAGCAAAACAACTTCTTCAAAAAATTTATTCATTTTTCCATCAAGCATTTTATCAACAATATCATTCGGCTTGCCAGATTCTTTTAATTGTTCCTTAATTATATTTTTTTCGTTCTCAATAATATCACTATCCAAAGAATTCTCGTCTAAGGATTTGGGACTTGATGCAGCAATGTGCATACATATATTTTTACCAATGTCTTTTAAATCTATATTAGTTTCAGTTTCTAAAGTTAAAATTACACCAATCTTTCCTAAATTTTCGCCAAGTGAATTATGAACATAGCTATAAGTATTTCCTTCAATATAATTAGATCTTTTGAAGACAATGTTCTCACCTATAACACCAATCGCATCATTAATAGTTCTAGAAATCTCATCTTTAACAGAATTGTAGTCATTTTTAGATTCAAGAATTAATTTTGTGATATTTTTCACAAGAGAATGAAAATCATTATTTCTTGATACAAAGTCAGTTTCTGAATTAACTTCCACAATAGCCGTACCATTTGCATTTGACATGATTGAGACAAGACCCTCATTGGCATCTCTGGTTGATTTCTTTTGAGCTTTTGCAATACCTTTCTCTCTCAGCCATTGAAAAGCTAAATCAATATCTGCATTATTTTCAGCTAAAGCCGCTTTACAGTCCATCATGCCGGCTCCAGACATTTTTCTTAAATCTTGAACTTGTTTTGCTGTTACTGACATCTATTATTCCTCTTTTTCAGTTTCAGCCTTTTCTTCAGTTGAAGAATTTGACTTGGCATCTATTAGATTTTTGTCACCAAAAACAATGTCACCAGCACTATTATTTATTGCTTCCTTAACAAGCTTACAATAGAGGTTTATTGATTTTCTTGAATCGTCATTTCCAGGTATTGGATAATCAATAAGATCAGGATCGCAATTTGTATCAATAATTCCAATAATAGGAATATTAAGATTCTTGGCTTCTGCTATCGCAATATGTTCAAGCTTAGTGTCAATTACAAAAACTAAATCTGGTGCTTTTTGCATCTCACTTATACCGCTTAGAGATCTTACTAGCTTAGCATGTTTATTGGTAATTTTTAAAATTTCTTTTTTTGTAAATTCATTATTTGGATTAGATTTTAGAACCTCTAATTCTTTCATTTTTGAAATTGATTTTTGAATAGTAGAATAATTTGTCATCATTCCACCCAACCAGCGGTGATTTACGTAATATTGATTTGTTTCTTTAGCTAATTCAGCTACTTGTTGAGACGCCTGTTTTTTAGTTGCTACAAACAAAATTTTTCCGCCTTTGGCAACTGTTTTTTGTATTACATCTAAAGCAGTCGCAAGCATTCCCATAGTTTGAGACAAATCAATTATATGAACATTTTCACGTATACTGTGAATATATTGCTCCATTTTTGGGTTCCATTTTTGTGTTTTATGACCAAAATGCACACCACATTCAATTAATTCTTTTAGATTAAAGTTTGGTATTTCCATAATATATTCTCCGGTTATACTCGCACAGCATTTTCACCCTTTTTGGGACCGGACAGCATAAGCTATCGCCATGTGATTTATGAAGTATCATGTAACTTATTAAACC
>MDSV01073397.1_pt1 | contig 11573 bp, 10 predicted proteins | sample 810851 | NCBI WGS metagenome assembly MDSV01 (sample SAMN05326640, study PRJNA326480) | marine metagenome | isolation source: seawater | place: Atlantic Ocean: North East | collected 2012 | reverse complement strand
TGCTTTTTTAGCTACCTTCTTTTTAGCAGGTGCTTTTTTTACTGCTTTTTTAGCTACCTTCTTTTTAGCAGGTGCTTTTTTTACTGCTTTTTTCTTTGCTGCCATTGTTATCCTCCTACATTAAATTTTACGCAAAACAACAAAACAATATTACTCAGTAAAAGCAAAAAACTTTTATGAGTTGTGTTTATATATGATGTTTTATTATCGAATGCAAAATAGTTTTGAAAAAAAATTATAAATTATAGGTCTTGCTCTATTCTTTCTATCAGAAACGCCTCTATAATATCGCCTACTTCAAAATCAATAAAATTATTCGGACGAATTCCACACTCTTGCCCTTGTTTAACTTCAGTTGCTTCATTCTGAAAACGCTTTAAAGAACCAATAATACCTTCAAAAATAATTTCATTATTTCTCATTATTCTTAGACTACATTTTGAGGTAACCTTGCCTGAAGTAATCATACACCCAGCGATTTTGCTTTTTTTACTGAACTCAAAAACTTCTAAGATATCTGCCTGACCTATAACTTGTTCTTTTAACTCGGGATCAAGAAGACCCTTCATTGATGACTCTACATCCTGGATTAATTCATATATAATACTATACAGACGAATTTCAACACCTTCTTTTTTTGCTGTTGAAATAACTCCATTTTCCTTGCCTGAATGGAAGCCTAAAATTATCGCATTGGAAGCACTAGCAAGCATTACATCGTTTACGGTTATATTCCCCACATCACTAGATAAAATCCTAAGCTCAACCTTATTGCTACTAATTCCATTAAGAGCTTGTTCTATAGCCTCAATAGAGCCTTGCACATCAGCCTTGATAATTACATTTAAAGTTTTAATCTCATTATGTGAACTTGCTGTATTTAATAAATCATCTAAGGAAACCTTTTTAGATGCCACTCCGCCTTGTAAAAATATGTTTCTTTCTTCTTGTTGAAGAATATCGGATAATCTTTTAGCCTCTTTTTCATCCTCTAAAACCTCAAATTCATCTCCAGCATCTGGAACATTAGTGAGCCCTAAAATCTTCACTGCCGTTGAAGGACCTGCTGAACGGACTTTTATTCCTTGATCATTAATTAATGCTTTTATGCGCCCCCAATATTTTCCACAAATAATACTATTTCCTATCTCAAGAGTTCCGTTCATTACTAGAACACTAGCTGTTGGCCCCATTCCGGGCTCCATCTGTGCTTCCACTACATAACCAGCTGCTGAACGATTTGGGTTAGCTTTCAACTCGAGCATTTCCGACTCTAATAAAATCCTTTCAAGCAGGCCATCTATACCTTCTCCTGTAGAGGCGCTGACATTACAACAACCTACAGAGCCCCCCCAATCTTCAACCATTAAATCATTTTCTTGTAATTGCTGTTTTAAACGATCTGGATTTGCTGTAGGTAAATCTATCTTGTTAATTGCTATTATAATACATACATCAGCAGCTTGGGCATGCTTTAAAGCTTCAAGAGTCTGAGGCATAACGCCATCATCAGCTGCTACAACTAGCACAACAATGTCTGTTAAATTCGCACCACGAGCTCTCATAGCAGTAAAGGCAGCATGTCCAGGTGTATCTAAAAAAGCAATTTTTTCATCATTTATATCAACGGTATAGGCTCCAATATGCTGTGTGATACCCCCTGATTCTCCTTTAACTACTTGGCTATTGCGAATATGGTCTAATAAAGATGTCTTTCCGTGATCTACATGTCCCATAAAAGTAACTACAGGTGGCCTAGGCAATAATGATTCTGGAGAGTCAATAATTTGAACTTTGGGTTTTTTAACAGCCTTTCCTCTAATTTTTAGAGAATGCTCTGAAGATGCTTTTTTCTTTTCTTCCTTTTGAACTTTAAACCCATATTTTTCACCAATCTTCTTAGCTACACTCAAATCAATATCTGCATTAATAGAGGCGAATATGTTCATTCGCATCAATTCTGCTATTAATATATTTGGCTTTAAATCCACCATATCAGCAAATTCTTTAACCATTACTTTAGGTTTTTTAAGTAGAATAATCTGATCATTTTCCGACTCTTCTTGAGAGTCGTTATTATTTTCTTCTAAAGCACCATCTTCGGCGGCAACATCTTCAGATAGGGCTTCTTTTTCTTTTTTAATGTTTATATTAATCTCAGATGAATTATCCTTACGTGCTTGCTCAATAGATTTATACCCAAGCTCATCACATATTTTTGCAATTTGATCATCTGTTAATTCTGTATCAGGACCAGAAAAATCAATTTCAATATCCTGAAGAATCTCCATTAATTCATCAGTCGATACGCCTACGTCTTTTGCTGTTAATTTTACATCCATTATTCTTCTATTTCACCATGCTCTTCTATGTAAGCATTCTCGGCAGCAGACCATATTGCTTGAGCCTCATCAGTTGAAATTCCTTCTATTGAAGCTAAGTCACTTAATTCTGCTGCTAAAATACCTTCTAAAGTTAAAAAGCCTGAGAATACTAATTTCTCAGCATGATCCTCTCCAATGCCCTCTACAGCAGCAAGTTTTGTTACTGCAACAGCAACTCTTTCCTCAAAATCCATGCTTTCTTCATCTTTTTGAACATCTACCCTCCAGCCAGTTAACTTTGAAGTGAGTCTTGCATTTTGACCACGCTTTCCAATTGCCAAAGACAGTTGGTCTGGATCCACTATTACTAAAACTGTTCTTGTTTCTTCATCTACCTGTACACTTTTTAATCTAGCTGGTGCTAATGCATTAGTGATAAATGCACTAATGTCATCGTTCCATCTTACAATATCAATTTTTTCTCCAGATAATTCTCTTACAATATTTTTTACTCTCATACCTCTCATACCAACACATGCACCCACTGGATCTACTCTTTCGTCATTTGAAGCTACAGCTACTTTGCTTCTATAGCCTGCTTCACGAGCTATTCCTTTAATTTCCATTGTATTATCTGTAATTTCAGAAACTTCTAATTCGAATAAATTTCTCAAAAAATTTGGATGGCTTCTGGAAAGAATAATCTCTGGTCCTTTTTCTCGTTCCCTTACATCTAGTATTATAGCTCTTACCCTTTCACCAATCTCATATTCTTCTGTCGGGACTCTTTCTCTTCCAATTAATACTGCTTCTCCATGATCTAACTCAACCACTACATCAGATCTCTCAAATCTCACAACTGTTCCGGTAACAATATCTCCCACTCGGTCTTTATATTCATCAAATATAATTTCTTTTTCTGCTGTTCGTATTTTTTGCATAATAACTTGCTTTGCAGTTTGCGCAGCAATTCGACCAAGATTACGAGGAGTTGATTCAATTTCTGACCCATCTGATAACCGCCTAAATGCTTTCATTTCAAATGAATTCCTATCGATCGCTACACGCAAATCTTCTTCTTGCATACCAACTTTCTCAGATGCACTTTCTAAAGCTAACTCGATAGCACGAATAATTACTTCACGTTCTACTCCGCGTTCACTTTCCATATATTCAATTACTGCTTTTAATTCTGCAGGATTCATTTTACTCTCCTTGCTACTTGCTACCAATTAACTATAGAACACAAAAGAGCGGGCAATGCCCACTCCTGTTCAAATACCTTTAATTAACAAAAGCAAGCGTCAACCTACGCCTTGGCTACGCTTCCGTCAAGATACAAAATTCTTAAAAAAAATGCTTTTTCTTGCTGTTTAGCGTCTCTTCATGTAGATGAAAAGAAGATGAAAGAAATATTAAAAAATAAAATTGTAGCCATTGTTGGAAGACCAAATGTTGGTAAATCAGCTATATTTAACCGTATTATCGGCAAAAGAATATCTATAGTCCATGAAGAGGTTGGCGTTACCCGTGATCGTATATCGGCGGAAGCTTATTTTAACGATCACTATTTCGAACTTATTGATACTGGAGGATTAGGACATTTTAATAAACAAGTAGCAAAAGATAAAATTATCTTTGGTACCGAACAGCAAGCAGAAATTGCTATTCAAGATGCAGCTTTTATACTTTTTGTTGTAGATATAACATCAGGACTTGTCTCACTTGATGAAGAAGTTGCAAGGATGCTTCATAAAAGTGGGAGAGATGTTATAGTACTAGCTAATAAAGCAGATAATTCTGATCGGGACGAACAACAGGAAGAGTTTTACACCCTAGGTTTCCCTGTATTTCCTGTTTCGGCAATACAAAACAGGGGCATAGAAGCTGTATTAGAAGAACTAACTAATAAATTTCCTGTTACGTCTAATTCAACTAAAAAGTCTCCTTTACGAGTGGCTATTGTTGGACGCCCTAATGCTGGAAAATCATCTTATATTAACCGCTTACTAAAAAGTGATCGTGTGATTGTATCAGATATTCCAGGAACTACCCGAGATAGTATTGAAATACCTTTTAGTATTGGTTCTGGAAATGCTGCCCGTAATTACCAACTCATTGATACTGCTGGCGTAAGAAAAAATAGTCGTACTAAAGGTGCTGTAGAATGGTTTAGTAATTTAAGAACAAAGAAAAGCATTGAGAAATCTGACGTTACAGTTCTTATATTAGACGCAGAAGTTGGCCCAACCACTCAAGATAAGAAAATTGCCGCAAGTATAATAGAAGCTAAAAGAGGATGCTTGCTTCTCATAAATAAATGGGATTTAACTGAAGAGACCAAAGAAGAGATAACGGAAACAAAATACTTACCAGCGCTTCGAAATTCTCTTCCTTTTCTTAATTTCGCGCCTATTCTATTTGTATCTGCTAAAAACGGTTATAATATCAAAAACTCCATAAATCTTATCGATTACGTAGCCAATCAAAATCGTACAGAGATTACAACTGGTGTTCTAAATCGTGTTATTCAACAAGCAGTTGAAGCCTTACCTCCTCCCATGACAAAAGGGAAAAGGCTAAAAATATATTATGCCACCCAATCTGGAACTAATCCTATTTATTTTAAGATATTTGTTAATAATCCCGATAACGCCCGCTCTAATTGGATTGCCTACTTAAAAAACCAACTTAGAAATTCTTTTGGTCTTGAAGGAGCACCCATATTTATAAAACTTTTACCTCGATCGCGAAATAAAGATTAATAACTAAAACACATCTTTTCTTTTTCTTAATACGGAAAGCTCATCTTTTGATTCACACAACATAAAAGGGTTTGTCTTTAGCTCCTCCTTAAGATTAACAAAAAGTGCATCTGCTTTATTTTTTTTATATAAATATTGGCGATTTTTAATCGCCCTGTTTGACGGCATAATATAAGAAGCAAATCGTAAATTCTCTTCAAGATAATCATGTCCACCAAAAATTTGAACAGTATTTGGTAAATTAGAAATTAATTTTAAGCTTTTGTATAATTGATCTATGGTGCCGCCTAATAACCTACCGCATGCGCCATTAATCAAAACGTCACCTGTAAAAATAACGTTTAATTCTGGAAAATAAAAACTCTTGTGGACGGCCGTATGTCCAGGAGTTGCCAAGATTTGACATGTTGTATCTAGAAATGAAACCTTTTCTTCTTGAGTGCCAGGACTCCTAGAAGAAACGCCTAGTTTGTTTTGTAATTCTAAACATCCGCCCGTATGATCTAAATGATCATGCGTAATTAATATTTGCTGTAGCTTAAGATGATTATCAGATAAAAAATTTAAAATGGGTTTAGCCTCACCTGCGTCAATTAATATAGCTGCATTATTTTTTGATATGATATAAACAAAATTATCTGATAATATCTTTAAAGCATAAATGGAATACTCATTAACCGAATATGATGCAAATAACTTACTCATGCCTTTTCCATAAGTAATTGCATAACTAGATTAGCTTGCATATGTGCCGCAATACCTACACGCGGAGCCATTAATCCTAAACCTGGGGCGGCTCCTGTTTTTAAATCTCCCACAATGTAAATATTTTTACCCATTCTTGAAATCTTTATCGTATCTGATGAACCGTAACCTGCTAACCCAGAAGCTGCAACCACTGTAAAATCTCCGGCACTTTCAAGCAACATAGCTTTTTGATCCGGCCGATCAAAAGCCTCTACAAGAATATCTACACTTGAAAAAAGTTTTACTAGGTTTTCAGATGTTACCCGTTCTGAGTATGTTTCAACATTCACATAGGGGTTAATACGTTCTAGATTTTGAAGCAAAGCATCTGCTTTATACATTCCTAATTGATCTATAAAATACTGCTGACGATTTAAATTGCTAGGCTCTACTACATCAAAATCAACTAAAATTAATTTTCCTATACCAATTCGAGCTAATGCAATTGCGACTGATGACCCCAATCCGCCTAATCCAGCTATTCCTACGCACGCATTTTTCATTATATTATGAACACCTGGCGTATGTCTTGCAGCCATAATATACTCTAATTCATCTCGAGATAGCTCTTCTCCTCTTTTAATTAACATCACCGAGTCGCCCTCTTTCAAAAGAATATTATTCTCTTGAATAGCTCCATTATAAACTAAAATGTCCGCTGTCGGTTTGTATTCTAAATGTATCTCTTTCAAAGATACTCCATCATTAACATCAATTTTTTTTTCATTTAAAAAGATCTTCATTTTTTATTTACCTGTTTTACATCGATTTAATAGAAGTATAGTATATATATAAATAAAAGAGATAGCATGTTAGATCGTATAAAAAATTTCTTTCAAACTACTTTATTAGGTGGAATTGCAATTATTCTTCCTATATCGATTATGGTTTTTGTATTTCGATGGCTATTTGGAGTAGTTAGTGAAGGAATAAAGCCAATGACAACTCTTGTAGTAAACTGGTTCCCAATGCCAAAACAATACGATGAGTTAATCGCGAAATTAATTGTAGTTATTATAATTCTAGGTGGGTGCTTCTTAGTAGGACTCTTAATTAAAACAAAATTTGGTCAATTCATATTTAACAGTTTTGAAACAGGATTTTTAAGAAAAACCCCTGGCTATAAAATGATTAAGGAAACGGTTAATCAATTTTTCAGTCGTAAATCGTCTCCTTTTTCTTCAGTAGCATTAATCCAAATCTTTCAAAATGAAACGTTTGTAACCGGATTTATAACCGATACCCATGAAAATGATATGGTCTCGGTATTTGTTCCGACTGGGCCCAATCCAACATCAGGATTTATTTATCACTTACCCAAGAAGTACGTACACAAAGTAGATGTACCAATAGAAGATGCAATGCGATCTGTTATTTCTTGCGGTACAGGATCAAACATGCTTATTAAGAAGATGCATCCTGAAAATATTTAATATTTTTCATATCTTACTAATAATATAGTGCCATATCATTTCTTTATTAGCTACGAGTAATTTCTAGGCCTGAATTTGAAACTGAAAAATCAACAAATCTAGATAGATTATTAGGAGGGTTTTGTTGTAAAAAAGATTTAATTGAAGCTGCTGCCGCTTTATCTTTAGCAATAATATACATGTATCCTCCTCCGCCTGCCCCTAATAGCTTTAGGGCGTCAACTTTATCATCAATGGAATCAATTATTTTTGACACTGCATCAGGGGATGTTCCTATATCTATTTTTTTATTTAATGTCCAACTATGCTGAATACATTGAACAAAATCTTGAAATTTATTTGATATTATAGATTGATAACCAATCTCTGCATTTACAGAAATATCATCAACTATTTTTAAAATATCTTTATCTTTTAAAAACATCGTCTTCACTATCTCGCCAAGTATATTTTTAGCTACACGAGTAATACCTGTATAATAAAGCAGTGATCTTTCTTTATACTCGTTTTCAAAAAAGACACTAGGCAATGTTTCAGCGGAAGGAATCTGCGAAGGCCCAGGTAAGGTTTTTAAAAACTTCAAACCTGGCAAAACTCCACCTGCTTGATCTTGCCATCCTCCTCCACTTGTCAGCATTTGTTCAAGAACTAAGGCTTTGTAAAGAATTTCTGATTGATTCCAATTATACCCACAATAGTCTGAAAGAACACCTAGAATAGTAGCAGATAAAATACTACTTACTCCTAATCCTGATCCCTTGGGTACAGCTGCCATCATAATTAACTCTATACCTCCGCCCATTTCTTCTAATTGCTCAGCCAATGATTTATATGTGCCTCCATTAAAGATAGGATCAAATCCCACTAAAGCAAAAGCGGCTCTTGATAATGCAAACCCAGAACCGATTTGATTATAAGCACTTACATCAGCATAGGTACTCATTCGCTCTTCTTGTCCTAAATCAATAGATCGTATAACGAGCTCGTAGGTTTTTATTTTCCTTGCATACACTTGGACAGGAGGCTGATTATTTAAGTTTACTGCTATGTTTAGTACTTGGCCTCCATAATCTAAGCAGTAGGGAGGAGTATCCGACCAACCGCCAGCAAAATCAAAACGAACGGGACATCGCCCCCAAACAATTTGATCATCGCGAACAGTACAAGAAGGGATTATAGTTTCTGCTAAACAAGGCTTTAGAAGCGTTTCTTTTAGGTTTAAAAAATTATTTTTATCTTTTTCACTCATGCGTATATCTTTACAAAATCAAAAAAACATAAAGAATAGAGCCATAATTATCGTAGGAATTAATGCCCCTGCTAGTAGTTTTAGAGGCGCAATACCATCTCTAAAATATTTTGCTAATAAATTTTGACCCGCTGGATTAGGAGCATTAGCAATCACCGTCAGCCCACCTCCTACTACCGCTCCAGCCACTACTGCATAACGAAGATTCTCAGCCAATAACGTATCAACATTAAAAGCAGGGACCTGAGAAGCTAAAAATGTAATAGCAGCATTATCATTAAATGCAGTTAAACAAATTGCTCCAACAAAAAGAACGGTTTCATTTAATGCAGACAAAATAGGTGCAATCCACCATCCCTGCAGCCCTCCATGCGTGACTAATCCTGCTAAAAATAGTCCTACTAATAATGGACCTCTTAACATAATACGATATTGATGATGATCTGTTGCTATAGTGAATGCTAGGAAGAATAAAAACCCACCTATGAATAAAGCTGGATGATGTAATGTAAAAACAGTCCATGCTAAAAAAGCTAAATGAACAAAAATAATCCAATTAGGAACAGATGCTTCAGAATCATCTGATCTTGGTGGTTCGTTTTTAGCTTTTTGTTTAAGGTCTTTAAATTCGTTTCTAAAAACAATAAAATACAATGTATTGGCAGCGATAATTCCTAGCGCTGCTTTCCAACCAAAATTAGTAAACATATGCATTAAATCCCAATCCCATGTAGATGCAACCATAAGAACAGGAGGAGCTGCAAAATGAGTTAGTGTACCTCCAACAGATACATTTACAAACAATAATCCCAAGGTGGCATATTTAAATTTATCACTAGGATGAAAATAATAAAATTGGTGACCTAATAAGAGTGCGCAAATCGTCATAGCTGCAGGTTCAGTAATGAAGGATCCTAATAAAGGCCCAACTGTAAGAATAGATAGCCACCAAGCAGCCGGTGTTTTTTTTCCTATGTAAGCCACTTTACTCATGGCAGATTCTGCAAATGAAACTACAGGACGCGATGCAGCAATTGCCATAATAACAACTACAAACATAGGCTCTGTATAATTACGGCTATCAATATACTCCGTACATGCTGACCACCCTTTCATAAATAAAATACTTAATAATAAAGGTATTAACCAAAGAGCAAAAACAGCTTCGACTTCACCTAAAAAATGAAAAAGAGTAGCCTTAAAACTTACTGGATTTTTGTTATCTAAATAACGTACTGAATCAGACTCTATCTGCCGATGATGTTCTTCTTCTAATCGATGAGCAATTTTTAGGAAATGACCTGCGCAAAATGTGTGGATAATAGCCCCTAGAAATAGAAAAGCTGAGATAAGTAAAAATGGATCAAACGAAGCCCTAGCTTTTAACTGGTCTCCGAGTGATAACTGAGCAACTTCTTTATCGCCTTCTAAAAATTTTTCGGCATATACGTGTTCAGCTTTCGTTAGTTTTTCTTCTGATATAGGTAAAATACCCCCGCTTTTATACCCTCCTCCAGCCGCCAATCCTACGGTACTAGATATTAATAAAAATAATAAAATACATACCTTATGCTTCATTTTTTTTCCCAATATAATTCGTTTATAATAATTTACTAAAACAACGAATAGAAGGTATGACAAGACATGATTGACATATCAAGATTATAGAAAAAGTAACTTTTCTGATAAAAAATATAAAAAGACATGAATTGATCGTTATTTTATGATTGCAATAAGCTATCTAAACAGCTTAATTCTTAGTTTTTAAGTAGTCCGATACTAAATCGGTAATAATAGCGAAAGCTTTAAATCATCAGGAGAAAACAGTATGGGGAAACCAATGACTAAATCACAAATTATCGCAGCCGTAGCAGAAGCTTCTGGCATTGACAAAAAACAGTCTGCAGCAGCTCTAGAAGCACTAGCTTCACTAGCTATAGAAAATGCAGGAGATGGCTTTACAATTCCAGGTATCGGAAAACTAGTTAAAGTAAATCGTGCAGCTCGTATGGGTCGTAATCCTGCTACAGGGGAGACAATTCAAATCGCCGCTAAAACGGTATTAAAGTTCCGTATTGCTAAAGCTGCAAAAGACGCTGTTCTTTAATTTATCATCAAGAAAAGTAAACCCCGTTAACATTCGGGGTTTTTTTATATCTATGTATAAATTTATAATATTTAATTTAATAGCCTTTCATCTTTTCTTCGTTTGTGGATGCGCCACAACATTAGAAAATAAAGATGATAAAGAATTTTCTGATATGCCTTGGAATACTCCTCAGCAATGGGAGGGATCTAAGCAAATGCCAGGCATGGGTGGATTTGGTGGAGCGCAAAGATACTAAGTGAACTAACGGAGCTCCTTCATGGCGCGATTTATTATTCAGGGCGGGCATACTATCGAAGGAACTTTTACGCCAAGAGGAAATAAAAACGCTGTTCTACCGATGATGACAGCATGTCTTCTCACCGATCAGCCTATTACACTTAATAATATTCCCTTGATAGAAGATGTAAAAGTGATGCTAGAGCTTCTTAATGAAATTGGGGTAGAAGTTTCACAAGCTGGCCATGACATTACTCTTTGTGCTAAAGATATTAAACTGTCTTCTCTCGATGAAAATCTTTGTTCTCGAGTTCGTACATCTATTTTATTAGCAGGTCCTCTCACGGCCCGATTAGGCAAAACAACTATTTTTCCACCAGGCGGTGATATTATTGGAAGAAGGCGATTGGATACACACTTTCATGGTCTCTCTGCATTAGGCATAAACATAACTATAAACTCTGCGTACCATTTTTCAGCTGATGAGCTTACAGGGACTGACATTATTCTTGACGAAGCTAGTGTAACAGCAACAGAAAATATTATGATGGCAGCTACTCTAGCTAAAGGAAAGACTACTATTTATAATGCAGCCTGTGAACCTCATGTTCAAGATCTAGCTCGCTTATTAAATGCTATGGGCGCGCATATAGAAGGAACTGGAACAAATAAATTAACTATAGAGGGAGCTGAAAATCTACAAGGTACTATTTATCGTGTTCAACCCGA
>MDSV01064518.1_pt1 | contig 11573 bp, 6 predicted proteins | sample 810851 | NCBI WGS metagenome assembly MDSV01 (sample SAMN05326640, study PRJNA326480) | marine metagenome | isolation source: seawater | place: Atlantic Ocean: North East | collected 2012 | reverse complement strand
CTGGAAGGTCGTTTGGAAAATATTCAGCTACGGTGTCGTTAATCGATAAAAGATTCTCTTCTGCCGCCATTCCTACTGCTGTGGAGGTAAAAATTTTACTTAAAGAAAAAAGCATATGGTTGTCCTCTTCCCGATATGGCGACCACCATCCTTCACAAATCACCTTACCATTGCGTAAGATCATAACACTATGAATTCCTTTAAATTTAGAATCCAAGGAATTAATAAAATCCTCTAAAATAACTTCATCAACATTCTGAGAAGCTGCACTACTGCGCGGTAAATGATGAGAATTAGTTTTGTTATCTTGAGAAAAAATTTGGCTCGATAAACAAATCCACAATAAAGAAATCAAAAATTTACTAAAGTAGTCTAAATAATTAAGATTTGTTCTCATAATAATATATCCAAAGTCAAGAATGCTATAATGGACTTGAGTATTTTATCCAATTTATTCATTATCGCATTTCGTCTTTTTAAAGACGAAATTTTAATATTAATTTGATTTTAATAAAGATGTCCCAACTTCAGCAACAAGACATTGAGTCCTACAATGAGGAAGGATATTTTTTTGAACGCGAACTTTTCAATTCTGAAGAAATAAACTTACTCGCTGAGACTGCTCGTAACGACCACGCAATGGATAAGGCTTCTTCTAAAATGGATGACGGAGAGGGAAATGATGTAAGGCTATCACTTTGGAATCATCCAGGGAATGGAATCTATGGGATGATTGCACGATCTGAAAGAGTTGTTAACAGAGTGGAGCAATTACTTGCAGATGAAGCTTACCATTACCACTCCAAAATGATTCTTAAAGATGCTAAGGTTGGCGGTGCTTGGGCTTGGCATCAAGACTACGGCTATTGGTACCAAAATGGACTTTTGTTCCCAAATCTATGCAGCGTCATGATTGCTGTTGATAATGCGACTGAAGAAAACGGCTGCCTACAAGTCCTCAAAGGCTCACACAAAATGGGTCGAATTAATCACATTCTTTCAGGAGACCAAGCAGGAGCTGATTTAGAATATGTTGAAAAGGCTAAAGAGAGATTAGAAACGGTCCAATGTGAAATGAATGCAGGTGATGCATTATTTTTTCATCCTAATACACTTCACTGCTCTGCGGCAAATCTTTCAGATAAAGCAAGATGGGCTCTCATTTGTTGTTACAACGCTAAATCAAATAACCCATTTAAAGAATCTCATCATCCATCATACACAAAGCTCGAAAAAGTTTCTGATGATCAGGTTGTCTCTGTCGGCAGAGATGACGCAAAGCGATCGAATGTTGAATTTGCAAATCTTGTATCGGATGACAAAAGCGCCAAAAGCTTAAAAAACGATTAAAAAAATAATATTATGAAACTTGGAATTATTAATAGCGCCTTTGATCAGGCCGGCGTTGACACAAAGACCGGACTAGAACACATATCTAGGATTGGTTTCGATGCTGTCGACATTTTCACTGAAGCAATGACCATCAGCGAAGATGAGATCAACCTTATCAAAAATACCTGTCAGCAAAACAATCTACCTATTACGTCGACGGTGGTAGTTTCTGCTGGCCTCATCGATTTTAATGACCCTGTGAGGGAATACCATATTGATAGGGCTAAAAAATTTCTGGACCTTGCAAAAACATTTGATTCAAAAAATTTATTACTCGTTCTTGGAGAATATATCTGGCAAAGAGAAGTCATACCACCCGAAGCTCAGTGGGAATGGGGTGTAAATGGGGTTAAAGAATTAGGGCAATATGCTGGTGAGTTAGGTTTAGAGATAGCATTAGAATTAGAGCCTTTCAGACTAAGTCTTCTTAACAGCATACCAGAAATGGTTCGCTTTATAGACGACTGCTCAATGCCAAACGTAAAAGCTAATATCGATGTAAGCCATCTTGTACTGGCAGACACTTCCCCTTCAGAGCTTGAAAAATTGAAAGGCAAAGCCACTCACGTTCATATAAGTGACTGTGATGGCAAGGTTCACGGTGACCTTCCTCCTGGCAGGGGTGTCGTTAAATTTGCTCCTTACCTACAAGCAATTAAAGAACTCGATTTTGAAGGCACTGTTTCCATAGAGCTTGAATACTCCCCAGACCCTTCGAAAATTGTCGAATGGGTCGAAGAAGCTTACAACTCCACAAATGAAATAATGCAGCAAGTAGGACTGCGCAACTAGTCTCACAAATATAAAAATGAAAATGTACAAATTATTATCACTATTTCTATTTATGATTTTGTCGCTGACTCACTCATATGCACAAATACCAACTCCTTATCTTTACTATGATTTTGAGGATGCAGCTGGAACGATATCTGTAATTGACTCGAGCGGCAACGAGCGTGAAGGAACAGTCAATGGGGCTGTTGATTTTGGATCTGAAGGAGCGCCTCAAGGATCTACACCTGGTGCAGGGGCTCAGTTCTCATCTGGATATATTAATGTAGAAAGCTCAGATGCTCCCACGGATTTTGGTAACAGAGATCAAGGAATAGCAGCAAGCTACACTATGGCCTGTTGGGTCAAACCTGATCAAGCAGCCTTCTCCGGAGATGCTTTTATATTTGGCCAAGGAAACCAGGGAATCCATCACGGATTCAGAGGCGGCAATACTTACCATGCTCACTGGGGGTCAGACTTTAGTGGGACACTTCCCTTAAACCCAGACGAATGGGCCCACTTAACTTTCACCTATGACTCTGATTTGGGTCGAGGTGCTATCTATGTTAATGGAGAATTCGACTCTGAAAAAACAGATCAAACTGGACCTAATGGAGGGGGCTCAATAATCATTGGTGGTCGTAATGGAGGCGTACAAAATTTTCAAGGGATCATAGACGATTTAGCCATTTGGCAAGTAGCACTAGATGAGGATCAAATTAAAGCTATTGCAGAGGGATTGAGCCCAAGCGGCAGAGACAATGAGGATGATGATGAAGACGGTTTACCTGACTATTACGAGGAAAACCTTGTCGATAATCTTGAAGACTTAAATGGTAACGCAGCTGGACCAGGACCAGGATCTGGGACTGGAGACTTTGATGGTGATGGCTTAACCGACCTTGATGAATATGAGGAAACACAGACTAATCCAACTTTAACAGATACAGATGAAGACGGACTCAGTGATGGAGTTGAAACGAACACAGGAACTTTCGTTAGTGCAACAAATACAGGAACGAACCCTAAAAAAGCAGACACTGATAAGGATGGTCTAATTGATAGCGTTGAAACAAATACTGGAGTTCTAGTAGATGAAGAAAATACCGGAACTAATCCTCATCATATAGATTCAGATGGGGATGGTTATTCTGACGGTGGTGAAATAGCTGGAGGAACAGACCCTAATGATGAAAACAGCAAGGGAGCAATTCCTCAACCCTTACTCTACCTCGATTTCGAGGAAGAAGCGGTTGATTTAAGTGGTAACGCTCATGACGGCGAAGTTGATGGAGATGTAACCTTTGATGTTGAAGGCGCTGAAAGTGGACCTACACCCATAACTGGAGCGAGCTTCAATGGCGGTCACCTAGATTTTCCAGGTATTGATATGAATTCAATGATCAGTAACTTCGAAACTGGCAGCTATACTTTTTCTTGCTGGTTGAAACCGATTGGTTCAGCTGGTGGACAAGGCTTCATCTGGGGTCAAACTCAACAAGGTATTCATAATGGAATTCGTAATGGAGGATTTCTCCATAGCGCTCATTGGGGAGCAGACTGGAATGCTTCTACAGTGCTGGAAGCAGAGCAGTGGGCACATGCCGCATGGGTTTATGATGGAGAAAACGATACAGCGACAATTTATTTAAATGGACAAGTCGATGGAGGCCCACAAGCGCAGCGTGCGCCGAACGGTGGTGGAACTTTCATTTTGGGTGGACGAAATAATGGAGAGATTTCCTTTAACGGATACTTGGATGACGTAACCATTTGGACTGAAGCTCTTCCAGAGGGAACTATTCAAGCGTTGGCTGATGGGGCCAGCCCGATAGGAGCAACTCAGGAAGACGAGGACGGAGACGGTCTGCCTGATTCATGGGAAGAAAAATATGGCGTTGATGACCCTGAGGGTGATGATGATGGAGACGGATTATCAAACGCTGATGAGTTTGATTCTCGAACCAAACCAAATAAAGCTGACTCAGACGAGGATGGATTAAACGACAAGGAAGAAATTGAAGTAACCAAAACAAATCCACTTAATGCAGACTCAGATAAAGATGGGCTTTTAGATGGAGTAGAAACCAATACAGGACAGTTCGTAAGCGCCAGCAATACGGGAACTGATCCTAATAAACAGGATACAGATGAGGATGGGTTTAGTGATGATACGGAAATAAGTCAGGGAACTGACCCAACAGATGCGAATGACATTCCTCAACTTGGTCTAAGCATTCTTTTCATTGGTGGTCAGGCAGAAGCCACTCAAGGTGCCGACGCAGCTATGATGAGTTTTCTAGAAGAGAGATATGGACCTCAAAATATAACTTACAAGCAAGCAAACCAGACAGTCGCAGGTGAAGAATCTGAATATGCAGTTTTGGTCATTTCTTCAACCCCTGGTTCTGGAGACATGCGAAATAAATTTCAGGACTCCACAACACCGGTTGTCAACTGGGAAGAAGCCATTGCTGATAATGGCAGCGGTGAATTTCAAGTCACTTCAGGAAGACCTAAGGATAACGCTGCCGAAGATCATGTAATTACTATTCTTGAGGACCATCCTGTGACTGCAGGATTTAACGTGGGGGACGACGTTACAATATCTACTGGTCAAACTGAAATATGGTGGTCAACAGATCAGCAAGCCCCAGGTTCAATATCATTAGCATCAGAGCAAGATGATCCCAGCAGGTTATTTCTCACCCTTGTTGATGAGGGAGAAGAACTCAATGATGGAAGTTTAGCACCTGGAAAGAGAGTCATGCTTGGAATGACTGATAGCACATTTAATAACTTCACTGAGGACGGGAAGACTCTAATAGGTCAATCAATAGACTGGGCACTTGGTGTGGCTGGCGGCATAACTCCTCTAAACTTTACTGAAATTATTTATGATTCTGAAAAAGACACATTCCGCCTTAAGTGGAACTCAAGAGGAGGAAAAACCTACTCCCTATTCTACTCAGAGGACTTGTCACAATTCGATGCAGATCTTGATGATTCCATAGAGTCTGGTGGAGACTTCACCGTTTATCCTGCAGAAGATCAGCCCGGACTTGAAAATCCCTTATCCGGATCTAAGAAAATCTTTTTCCAAGTAATGGAAAATGAAGAATAAGCTAATTAAAATAGGCCTAAGCTGAGCTAGACAAGCTACACCTAGCTCAGCCCTATTAAACTAATGAATGCACTTTTCCCATAAGTTAATATTTCTTGTCTTATTAATTCCTTTATGCGCAGGAGGTACTGAAAATCAGACTGATAAAAAGTATCTCGATTCTGCATTAAGGCGTGAGGGCAATCCGGAAAACGGAAAAAAAATCTTTAAAGATAAAAGAGCACTTTGTTCTGAGTGTCACTCTATAGATGGCCAAGCAGATGGTATTGGGCCAGATCTATCTGCTGCAGGAGACAAGTTTTCGAGAGCTGATCTGATTCTCTCAGTAATGAATCCTTCTGCCAATATTATGACAGGCTATGGAACTACGGTTATAGAGACAACCGATCAAAGCAAATTTATGGGAATTCTTAAATCCGTATCGGATAAAGAAATCACTCTTTCAAATCTCGGCGAAAGAAAAAAGGTTATTCAAAAGACTAATATAAAAAAACAATCTACAAGCTCAGTATCGTTAATGCCAGCGAGCTTACATGCTCAGCTCGAAGTCAATGAATTCACTGATTTGATATCATTCTTGGAAAGTCTCAAGCAACCAATCACCAAAGGTCTAAGTAAAAAAGGCACTCCACTAAAAATTAAACAAATCAAAAAACCTATTAAACTTGAACCCATTTTTGGAAAGAATCTCGATTTTGAGAAGCCTGTTTGGTTTGGAGAACACCCAATAATTAATGACTCCTACATTATCGTAGAGAAAAGTCGCGCTTTAGTATCCCTCTTAGAGAAATCCGAAAAAGGCATTGAAAAACAGTCAACTTTTCTGGCTATACCAGAAGAAGTTTATGTAACTAATGATGAAGGCTTATTAGGTTTTGCTTTTCATCCTAACTTTGAAAAGAACAGAAGATACTTTTTTATGCACGAAGTAAGGAACGGTAATTATAGAGGAATGGTTATTGGAGAAAGAACAGCTTCTGTAAATCTGAGAAAGGATTCTGGAGCCCCAACAAAAAAAATTCTAGAATTTGAAGTCGCTACAGAATTTCACCATGGTGGATGTATAGAATTTGGTCCTGATGGTTATCTTTATATAGGGATGGGTGATGGAGGACCGCAGGAAGACCCGTTAGGAAATGCACAAAATTTGAATTCATTCTCGGGAAAGATACTTCGCATAAACGTAAACAAAAAAGAGAATGGAAAAATGTATTCAATCCCAGAGAATAACCCATTCATTAAACATCCAAACAAAATCGCACTAAAAGAAATTTATGCTTATGGCCTCCGCCAACCTTGGAGATTTAGCTTCGATTCAAAAACAAAAGATCTTTGGGTAGGAGATGTTGGTCAAAACCGTTTTGAAGAAATAAATATTGTTCGATCGGGAGAAAACCTTGGATGGAATATTTACGAAGGTTATGAACTTTTTTCAACGAAATTTAAGAAAGATACAAAAAAATTAATTAATCCAATTATTTCTTTTCGTCGATCCCACGGTGTATCAATAACAGGCGGTTATGTTATAAGGTCAGCAAATGAAGAAAAAGATTCTTATGAGGGAATTTATATTTGTGCCGATTACCAATCAAAGAAAATATGGGGAATTAAACAAGTTGATCGTAAACTAAAAATGATTCGTCAAATTGGCGATTGCCCTGACAGAATAGTTTCTTTTGGACTAGATAATTCGAGAAATATTTTTGCTATTGGGTACGACAAAGGAATTATTTATAAAATGGATTTTTCTGAATCGGTTTTTGAATAATGATCGTTTTTGTTTATTAACTTTAATCAGCTAACAAGAGATTCATAAATTGATCATTCTTTTTGTCACCACCACTCTTTTAATTGTATTAGCTGTTACATGTTTTTTTAGAGTATCAAAAAAATCAATTAATTCGTGTGACCCCAAACTATTTATTCAGCACAACTACGGTGAAGGAATTCCGGGAAACCCATTCACTGTGTGGGTTCAACTTATCATAAAAAAGGGAACTAAACTCAATCTGGATAACGCTAATGAGATAAGGGGTTCAAAGTCTATAGTTCATTTTCTTTGTGATGGAGTTGAAGAACAATTTATAGATGGTCCTACTGTGTTTCAACCCGACGAATCACTGCCTGATAAATACAAAAACCAAGACAGTGAACTAATGGGTTACACTTATGTGCTCACTCCCATTAAATCTGGGAAGTTAAGTTTCGCGATAGAAATAGAACCAACTTTAATTATAGAAAAAAAAGAATCTCGAAAATCATCCTTCGAGCACACTTACCATTTAAAAAGTGATACATTTTTTATTCATTCACCATGATGTCACCACGGATCACTTAATTCCTCTTAACCGACCACTCTCCTGTTTGATTAATCAAAACACCTGTATTTCCAATCTTAGCACTGATACTTCCATTTTCGTTAATACTGGTATTGATCATAGAAGCCACTTTTGATGCATTCTGACCATCATCATAGGGATTAAATACACTTAACCAAATAATAGGTTCTCCAGCTTTTAAAGAACTTTTGGCAAAAGTATTCCTAACATTTAATCCGCCGATATCTTGAGAAGTGCGCGTCTCGACTTGTCCAATTTCTTGATCCTCTCCACGGTGAAGGTAAAGAATAACTCTTTTTTTCTTTTTCTGCCACCAAGCATGGTCTCTAGCAGGCGCGTCGAACCATTGCGCTCCTTTGACTGAAACTTTTTTTGCCGCTGCAATTGACCAACAAGGCGCTGCAACGTATCCATCAACATCTGAGCATGGTATATACTGGTCACGGACTATGAGATAACCCTCTGAAGTCAGCACGCTCTGCCTAGTCCATTCACTATTAGCACCGTAATAGTTTCTCATAGTAAATTGCCCAAAAGAATCATCTCCACTATTCTCTGCTTTCAAATCATTCCTTTCAAGAATTGCTCCACGATGCCACAGTGGAGTAAAATAACGAGGGTTTGTTCGAACGTTGGGAGTTATACCGCCTTTTGATTGACCTAAAAAATCATATGAGATTCTAGTGAATTCAGTCTGCCCATCAAAATCCTCATCTAAGTTGTCTAGAGTAAATGAGATACCATTCCCTTGACCAAGCTCTCCTATTTCAATGCATTTTCCAGGCCTCCTCCCTCCGTCAACGACTCGGCACAATTGCTCTCTCATTTTACCTTCTAGTGGAATACGATTACCCCCATTAACGAGTTCAATAACTAGATCGTCAGAAACAGAATCAAAAGACTCAAGAATCTTTTCTCCAGCGGGACCAGCGATTCTTAGATTTTGAATTCGGGACCCAGAAGGAAAGGGACCTATCCTTAGGGATCGTAACTTGTAATCGTTATTTAATTGCCAGTACCCATCCATATTTCCATAAGAAAAACCAAGATTTGGCTGATCAGTGCGACGAAAATGACTGATTTTTTCATCAAATCTCCAATTTTTTGAATCCGGTCCTTCCCTAGAATTTAAAGCTAACTTGATGGACAAAGAGGCCATTTTCCAAGATTGACCCGACGGGGTATCCATTCCATATCCCTCCTTGATTGGAAACTTCATATCCGGCGGAAGGACAGACAACATGTCATATGCCGTTTCTCCGACACCTGCTCGACCGCTTGTATACTTACCACTAGTGTGAAGAAACTTCGCTCCATCAACACAGTATTCGTAGAGCTTGCCATCCGAATCATCACAGTAGTGCATATAATTATTATTTCTGTCATAGATAAAAAATGAAGCGAAGGGCTTACCACTTTCACGGCTCGAGCACAGATAAAGCCGCTCAGGAATTTTATGTTTCAATGGACTATAATAACCAATCGATGATCCTCCTTCAGGTGGCTTTGGCTCTATTCCCCTTTCAATGAACCAGAAGTACCTTTTTTTATATGCCTCTAGATAAAGGCTTGGTATTTTGTATCCCTTCGGAGGACGACCACCTAAACAAACTTGCTCTGAAGCCCAAAGAAACGCAGGATCCTTAAATTCTTTCGCAACTCGGTACCATAAGTGACCATCATTTACACTCTCTGCTCCACCATAGTACTCAGCGTTCCATGGGTCCTTATAGATAGCTTCACGATTACCTGGGGTAATATTAGCAGAAGAGTTTGGATTCCCTCGCACACCACCGCCATGAATATAATTAAGATACCTTCTAAAATGAGAATGTAGAAAATCTCTATCAGTTTTAAATTTATTCATTCCGTATGCCATATCAACAAGGCCTTGAAGATAAAGCGGACCATAGGGATAATAATTCGTTTCAGTCGTGTCACCGTATTCATCAAGTTCTCGCCATAGAGCATCGAGCCATTTGCTATGTCTTATAGAGGAAGGATGCTGAGGAAACATTTTTACAGCAATCGAAGGGCCTCCATTAATGCCATACGGCCTATTATTAACACCTCGTTCAAGTAAGGAGTAATCTGGAAAATCTGCCTCTAGGCTGTGTAATACTAATTCTTTAAATTCAAACTCTTCAGATTCTGTAAGCATATTCTGATTAACAAGTTCTTCATAAATTCGTAGGCGTCCCCCACTACCCCATGACTTATGATTATAAAATAAAGTAAACTTCAACCCTTCACCATTAGACTTTGCTTGCTTGTAGCGGTCAATAATACTGAGGATATAGGCTTTAAGAATCTGCAACTCATTAGGATCTTTTCTGTTACTATCTATATACCTTTCTAAAAGGCGATCCCATTCCCACCCCCCTCTATGCATTTGGGGTTTACTTTCCCTTATCGCTGAAGCCAGGACCTTAATTTCTTTTTTTGAATAATTAGAATATGAGGCTCGAGGATGCCCTTCCTTGGGATTAGAAAATTCCTTAGCCGATGCATAATCAACAAATATACCTGAGATTAGAGTTACAAAAATAGAATATAATATCACTCTCATTATTATATTTTATACTGTGTTCAGAGCTATTTACGAGCCCCTAAATATAAAATATCATATTTTGAAATATTACTGTGATAGTCATTTCTATTGATACTTAAGAGGAGATAAAATAGTATCCTCTGCAATGCTCACCATATTTAAATTTACCCTTGCGAGTCTACTTTTACTTTCCATATCAAATGTAAAAGCTGAACAGCCAACTATTAACCTTTTCAATGGGAAAAACCTTGATGGATGGGAAGGCATTGGTGGAGAGGCATCTGAAAATTGGGAAGTCAATAATGGAATCCTTTCATGCACTGGTGGACTTGGCGCTCAGTGGATTTCAACTGAAGAAGACTACTCTAATTTTGAACTATCTATGGATTTTAATCTTCCTAAAAACGGTAATAGCGGAGTTTTTATTCGGGCTCCAAAAAAAGGAACCCCCTATGTTGATGGCATTGAAATTCAATTACTTGATGACGGAGGAGAGAAGTGGAAAAACCTTAAGCCGAACCAATTCACCGGAGCTATATATGCTGCACTAGCGCCGAGCCGTCGTGCCACTAAAAAGGCTGGAGAATGGCAAACTATTCGAATCAAGTGTATCGAAGACAACTGCACGGTCTGGGTCAACGAAGCAAAAGTTATAGATACAGACCTTGGCCAGCTTGCGAAAACTCATGGGGATAAAATACCTGGTTTACATAGAGAAGTTGGTAGAATAGGAATGCAGAATCACGGAGACAGGGTATTTTTTCGTAATATTAAATTAAGAAAAATCACAACACTCAAAAAGAAGCCTGAATTCTTTGCCTTTCATAATGGTGTTCATTTTGACTCGGCCAAAGATAAAGCAAAAATACTAAAGGAACTTGGGTACGATGGAATCGGTTCAGCTTATCTAAAAACAAATGAAAGCATAAAGGATCGAATATCAGCTTTTAAGGACCAAGACTTAAAGTTTTTTAGTTTTTATGTTGGAGGAAAACTCGGTAGGAATGGTCACGATTATAATCCTCAAATATCTGAACTAATTCGTGAACTCAAAGGAACTGATACCATTATTGAACTCTACGTTCAGGGAGATAAAAAAAACAATACTGATGAAGATGCTGTTAAATTTGTTAGAGAAATTGCAGACCAAGCGAGTAAATCTGGAATTAAAATAGTTCTTTACCCTCACGCAGGTTTTTACATTGACCGGATCGGAGATGCCGTGAGAATCGCAAAAAAATCTCAAAGAGACAATGTTGGCGCCATGTTTAATTTATGCCACTTTCTCCAAGTTGAACCAAAAAGCGACTTAACAGAGGCCATTAAGAAATCTGCTCCATACCTGTGGCAAGTTAGTATTAGCGGAGCTCAAAAAAATAGTAAATCATGGCAG
>MDSV01002229.1_pt1 | contig 11573 bp, 6 predicted proteins | sample 810851 | NCBI WGS metagenome assembly MDSV01 (sample SAMN05326640, study PRJNA326480) | marine metagenome | isolation source: seawater | place: Atlantic Ocean: North East | collected 2012 | reverse complement strand
TTACAACGACCTGGCACGGGCCATGGCGCCGTACTATTCCGTGTATGGCATCCGCAGCCCGGCTTTGGATGATACGGCGGCTGGGTTTGAAACTCTGGAGGCGTTGGCGGTGAGTTATGCGGATCATATCCAGCAGGTGGCCGAAGGACCGTTCCGGCTGCTGGGGCAATCCCTGGGCGGCATACTGGCCCTGGCGGTGGCCCGTGAGCTTGAACAGCGCGGTCAGCGGGTTCAGGCAGTGGTCATGCTGGACAGCTTCAGCCCGGCGCACTTGCGGGAGCGCCAATCCACGGGAGCAGATTTGCTGGGCACGGCGCTGGGTGTTGGGCTTGGTGCGGGTAATGAACTGACCGCTTCCCCGGATCTGACCGCTTTATACAATAATGCCCGGCAAACAGGCGTTCTGCCTGAAGAAATGGAGTGGCCTCAGTTCCAGCGTCTGTATCAGGTGGTGCAGCAGAATCATCAACTGGCGACGCAGTTTGACGGACCGCTGCCGGCCGCAGAAACCCTGCATTTTACTGCCCGGGACAACAGCAGTGGCGAGCAATCAGGCACCAGCTGGCAGCAGTTATTGCCGGCGCTGAAGTCGGAGCCAATGCCTGGCGGCCATGAAACCATGATGCAGGACAAGTTCGCGACCCCGCTGGCTGAGCGTATCCACAGTCTGCTATCATCTTTCGCTGATCCTGCACAGAATTGAGGCCCACCATGGAAATAGAAGTCTTCCAGCAGCACGAGTCTGAAGTTCGATCCTACTGTCGTTCTTTCCCCACGGTATTCACCACCGCCAAGGGGTCCCACATCGACGCTCAGGATGGAACCCGCTATCTGGACTTCTTTGCCGGTGCCGGTGCATTGAATTATGGCCACAACCCGGATGCCGTGGTGCAGCGTCTGTTGGAATATCTCCAGCAGGGCGGGATCATGCACGGCCTGGATATGTACACCCAGGCCAAAGGCGAGTTTATTACCGCGTTTCAGCAGCGCATCCTGGAGCCCCGCAATCTGGACTACCGCATGCAGTTTTGCGGCCCCACCGGCACCAATGCGGTGGAAGCCGCACTGAAACTGGCGCGCAAGGTAAAGGGGCGGCGCAATGTATTTGCCTTCCAGGGCGGGTTCCACGGTATGACGTTGGGTGCTTTATCCTGCACTGGCAACAAGTTCAACCGGGGTGGTGCCGGCACCTGCATGTCCGATGTGACTTTCATGCCATTTCCCTTCGGCCCCATGGCTGAGATTGACACCATCGCCTATATCGATGCGGTGCTGTCGGACACCAGCTCCGGCATCGAGAAACCGGCGGCCATGTTGCTGGAAACCATTCAGGCGGAAGGCGGTGTTATCGTGGCCCCGGAACAATGGCTGAAAGATTTACGGGCGCTGTGCGACAAACACGATATTCTGATGATCGTCGATGACATCCAGGTGGGCTGTGGCCGCACCGGTAATTTCTTCAGTTTTGAGCGTGCCGGTATCGTGCCGGACATTGTTACCCTTTCCAAATCCATTAGCGCCTGCGGCCTGCCACTGGCGGTGGTGCTGTTAAAACCAGAGCTGGACAAGTGGCAGCCGGGGGAGCACAACGGCACCTTCCGGGGTAACCAACTGGCTTTCGTGGGGGCCACCGTGGGCCTGCAGTTATTCGAAGAGTTGGATATTCCCACCCAGGTGGCGGAAAAGTCCGAGCTGGTGCAACGGGAGCTGGCGGGTATGATCGAGCGACTGGAACCCAATATCGGGTTACGGGGATTAGGTCTGATCTGGGGTATTGACTTTACCCCGTTGAAGAATCCGCAGATTATTGACCGAGTTACTCAGTACTGTTTTGAGCATCAGCTCATTGTGGAAACTGCCGGTCGCCAGGGTCAGGTTATTAAACTGTTGCCGGCGCTTACCACCTCGAAGGAAGAGCTGAGTCAGGGGTTGGGTATCATCGAGCAGGCCGTCAAGCAGGCGTTATAACTTTCTGTTGGAAAATACCAGGGTAGGGGAGTCGATCGGTCTGTCCGCCTCCGTCACAACGCATCCAGTGCGCCGCTTAATTCCCCGCAGAATGCTTTCAGTTCGGCCATGGAGCAGGCCGCCCGGGGTGCGCCCACAATAATATGGGTGAGGTTGTTGAAAGTGCTGGCACCCACAAACAAGGGTCGGTTTTCAAACGGAATGGGTACGCCGAACTGGGAGACCGGCCGGAAGCCTTCCACTGCGAACTGATTGATATCCACGTCCCCCACGTAACTGATGATACCGGACATACGATAGCGTTTTTCCCGGTGCATGCGGCGCAGGGTTTCCGGGTGCAGGCGGAACATGGCTTTGGGCAGCCATTTAACATATTTGTGATTTTCCTGGAACGGTGACAGATCCGTGCGATTACGCATGGCCCGCACGATCTGGGTACGGATATTGTTGAGACTCGCGTCTGGCTCGATTTCCATATCCAGCGCGCCAGTGCAGTTCGCTACCGTAAACCCCTCGTCCGGTTCCATATAACGGCGCAGATCGGCGGGAATTCGGGAAAACACCTTACCGTCGCCGAAGTGCTGCCAGGCCAATTGGGCACAGGCATAAATGATTTTGGCTGCGAACTTGTTTTTATCGCCGTGCCAGTCGAATCGATACCACTGGCAACCGGCCATGGCTTCGTTCACCGTGCCCTGAATCACCGGCAGACAATTGTGTTCGGTAACGGTCCGCTCCGGCCGCTGCTCCCGCATGGCAATATCCCATTCCGTGATCCTGGACGCGGAACCCACCAGCGGCTCATTCCGCAGGGCCCTGAAAACATCGTTAAGCAGATGTACCGTGCCGCGGCCATCGCTCACGGCATGGTGGGTTCGAAACAAAAGGTAGATGTGCTTTCGGGTGCGGATCTTGGTGACCTGAAAGGCCGGCTCACGGCGCAGGTCAATGGGGGCACCCAGGCAGGGTGCCCCCTCTGAACTCTGACCACTCCAGTCCGGCGCGTCGATGGTTCCCAGAGACGGTTGTGGGGCATTGCTGTCCCAGTAGCGCCAGCCCCAGTAACCCCGCAGCCGCAAACCAATACCGGGGTTGGCCTGCACCGCCTGGCACATGGCCTGGTGCAGCAGCTCCTCGTCGATATCACCCTCACCCACCAGGAAAAATTGATTGACCAGGGGGGAGTAGTGGGGCAGATCAGCTGCGATGTAGGTGAATTCCAGCGGCGAAGGTGTGCGGAAAAAGCTCATACTGTCATTATTATCGGGGCACAATCGGTAACTATACCATGTGATGATTATAGGGTACCATGCCTGCTCCAACCAAAAATAACAACGGCAGTGCGCTCTTTATAACTGTCGGGAAGTAGCTGTCCGGGTTTTAGATGTCAGGCTTGCGACTTTTTTATTTTATTCTGTTCGGTCAATCGATCTCCCTGCTGGGATCCTCTCTCACCGGTTTTGCCCTGGGCGTCTGGGTATACCAGATCAGTGAATCGGTCATGCAATTCACCATTGTGCTGGTGGCGTCCACCTTGCCGGGTATTGTGCTGGGTCCATTTATCGGCTCCTGGATCGATCGCCTGGACCGCAAGCCTCTGTTGATCGCCGCTCAGTTTGGCAGTGCCCTGGTGACGGTGGCACTGGCAGTGCTGTATTACCTGGAACTGCTGGGTTTCTGGCAGATTGCGATTATCGTCTCGTTTGGTTCCCTGTTTGCCACGGTGCTACAGGTGGGGTTTACTTCCACGGTGACCCTGCTGGTGCCCGCCGACGATCTCAATAAAGCCAACGCCTCCTTGGGGATGGCGTTGGGGCTGGTGCAGCTATCCGGACCGTTTCTGGCGGGCAAGGCCCTGGATACGGTGGGCATTGGCACCATATTGTTGCTCGACATTATCAGTTTCGGCTTCGGCCTGGGCACTCTGTTTGTGGCCCGGGTGCCGGATATCGGGCGTAAGGTGGTGGCCACCGGCACCACGGTGTGGCAAGAGGTGAAAGAAGCCTACCGGTTTCTCAAGTCCAAGCCCGGGGTGCTGGGTGGCCTTTATCTGTTTACGCTGATCTGGTTTAACGTCTCCGCGGTGCAGGCGTTGATCACACCCCTGGTACTGTCCTATGCGTCCCCCAGTGAGGCCGGGCTGATCATGTCCGTGGCCGGGGTGGGAGCCCTGATGGGTGGCGCCATCATGATGGCCTGGAAAGGGCCTGAACGGCGGGTCTACGGTATTCTGGGGGCCGCCCTGGCTATCGCGGTTATTCTGGTGTTGCTGCCGGTCTATACCAGCCTGATCTGGATCGGGTTCTGGGCCTTTACCATTATGGCCCTGGCGCCAGTGGCCACCGTCTGCAGTCAGACCCTGTGGCAGCGCAAAGTGCCGCTGCATTTCCACGGTCGGGCCTTCAGCCTGCGCAATACCATCATGCGGGCGGCGCAACCGGCCGCATTTCTCAGCGCCGGCTTCCTGTATCAGAGCATTTTCGAGCCATTGATGGCGGAAGGCCAGTGGCTGGCGCGGGTGTTCGGGCCCATTTGGGGTACCGGGGAGGGGCGGGGAATCGCCTTGTTAATCAGTCTGTTCGGTGTCATCAGCGTGGGTATGGTGCTGCTGGCCTGGTCCATTCGCAGTATTCGTCTGGCGGACACCGAGCTGCCGGATGAAAATCTGGAACACCTGCAGACCGGGGTCGAGGGGGCGTGATTCGTTTGTCGAACAACCGGACTGAGACGTGTATTTTGTGTAACGCGCTGTTTTTAAAGTGTAAACAATTCCCAAATATCGTATCCGGTATTTGACGTTGGGGCGCCGCAGTCGTTTAATTCCAATATGCATTCAGGCCGGCCGATGACATGACTGGAACGGACGCCCAGTTGACCCGTGGGTCTGCTGTGCCACCGAATCATGCACTGCGGCGGGTCGTGGCCTGTACGGTATTGTCCACCGATGTACACCGCCTCAGGATAGCCAAGCGCAAACAATAATAAATGGTGATGAATGGTGATGATGGCAGCACAGCAAGCAGTTCCCACAGCCAGCACCTGGTTCCAGGTGGCACGGCCCGTGCCCGATCCCTGTTTGCGTTTATTCTGTTTCTCCTACGCCGGCGGCAACGCCTCCACCTATCGCGAGTGGCATAAATACCTGCCGGCGGACATCGAGGTATGCTCGGTACAGTTACCCGGGCGTGGCAGCCGGTTTCGGGAAAAGGCCTACACCGATCTGGATCAGCTGCTGAATTCACTGGTGCCGGAGATTGAACCTTACACCCGCGTACCCTACGTCTTTTTCGGTCACAGTATGGGGGCGCAACTGGCTTTTGAGCTGGCCCGCAGGCTGCGGGACAAGGGCATCGAGCAACCCAAATGCCTGATTGTGTCCGGTCGGCGTGCGCCCCAGATTCACAAGCGCGGCAAGCCTATTTACACCCTGCCCGAGGCCGAATTCCGGGAGGAGATCCGCCGCCTGAACGGTACCCCGGAGGAAGCACTGAACAACCCCGAGCTGATGGATCTGGTGAGTCCCATTCTGCGGGCGGACTTTCAGCTAATCGAGACCTGGACCTATCAGCCCTCCGATCCCATAGATACACCGGTACTGGCGCTGGGTGGAGTGAAGGATAATCAGGTGACTCTGGACGACCTGGAAGAGTGGCGCAAGGTGACCCGGGGGCCGTTCTGTCTGGAGCTGTTTTCCGGAGACCACTTTTTCATCAACCAGGTGACCGACACACTGCTCACCACGGTGAGTCAGGCCATTGAATGCGTGCTGGGTCGGGCTGAAGGCCTGCTGGCCCAACGCAAAATATCCTGAACCGGTAGCGCAGTTAATGGTCTTAGCGCTGCCGCCTCTGCTAGAGTGAAATCAGAACAAATAGTTTTGGCATCTATTTAAAATCCAGCGTCCTTTCGGCTAAGATGCGGTTTTCCGTGGCCCGGGCGTCACGGATTGGTAACCCGTTTTGCAGGCATTTGCCCCTGTAGCAGCCGCCAGACCGGGTTCGCAGACAAGAAGACAGGACATGACAAAAACATTCAAGATTGTGTTGCCCATCCTGGCAATCGCTTTGGGAGCCATAGTTTCCGTGGCTCTGTTTATGGCCCGCCCTGAGGCCCAACATCAACCGCTGGACATCAAGCCACCTCTGGTCACCGTCACCGAGGTCCAGGCCAAGAGCGCCAGCATTCCGGTACTCACCCGCGGCACCGTCACCCCGGGCACGGAAATCCAGTTGATTTCCGAGGTCAGCGGTCAGGTGCTGGAACTGTCTCCCAATTTTGCCAACGGGGGCTTCTTCCGCAAGGGGGAGGAGCTGATCCGCATTGACCCCATCGAATATGAGGTGAATATCAAACGGGCGGAAGCGCAGAAGGCTCAGGCTTATCAGGCCCTGTTACAGGCGGAAGCGGAGAAAAAAGCCCGCAGCCGGGTGCGCAACAATCTGTCGGATCTGGGCCGCTATGAGGTTCAGTATCAACAGGCCAAGGCCCAGTATGACGCCGCCGTGGCGGAGCTGGAGGCGGTCAAAATGCAGAAGCAGCGCACCGTGGTGCGGGCGCCGTTTGACGGCCGGGTGCGGCTGGCGGCATTGAATGTGGGCCAGTATGTCCGGCCGGGTCAGCAGATGGGGGCGATCTATGCGGTGGATGTGGCGGAGGTGCGGCTGCCCCTGTCCGACCGTCAGCTCAGTCTGGTGGATGTGCCCATGCGCTATCAAGAGGCGCAGGACCGGACCCTGCCGGAGGTGACTCTCACCGAACAGTTCGCGGGTCGCACCTACAGCTGGAAAGGTCAGGTGGTGCGGGCCGAGGGTGGGGTGGATGAACGTAATCGTCTGTTGTACGTGGTGGCCCGGGTGCAGGACCCTTACGCCCAGGATCCCAATCAGCCCGGCCGCCCGGAGTTGGTGGCCGGCACTTTTGTGGAGGCCACCATTGCCGGCCGTCACTTTGAACGGGTGTTCGAGGTGCCCCGCAAAGCACTGCGTAACGGCAACGAACTCTGGGTGGTGGATCAGAATCAGAAGCTGAGGCAACGGGATGTCTCCATCATCTATAAAGGTAAAGACAGCATCTATATCAGTTCCGGGCTGGAGAATGGCGATATGGTGGTACTCAGCCAGATGGATATCGCCGTTGATGGTATGAGCGTGCGCACCCAGCGGGCGGATGACTACGAATTTGAACCGGATCCGGAACAGCCTCAGTTATTCGGCAATACCGCTAACGCCGAGACCGCGGTGACCCAGTCGGAAACCGGTATCGCCATGCGGGTGGATCCCAATGATCCCCAGGTTCAGCGGTTGGCGCAACAGGCCAGGGCCATGGCCGAGGGTATGGATACGGAACAAAAGCAAAAACTGCTGGACAGTGCCCGGGGTATGTTGCAGCAGGCCCGGGACATGCAGGCGGCGTTGCAGCCGGCACGGACTGAGCCGGCACCCACAGACAGTGAGCCGGCGGTAGCGCCCGGCGCCACTGCCGTCGATTCCTCCGCCGAGCCTGCAGCAGGTATGTCGCCTCTGGCGGCGCAGCTGGAAGCGGATTTGCAGCGCCAGTCGCCATCACCGACTGCTGTGGAGTCTTCTGCGAAAGAGTCTTCTGCGGAATCAGAGTCTGCCGCGGCGGCCGAATCCACGGCGGCCGAATCCACGGCGGCGGACAGCCCGCAGCCCGCCGCATCGGTAGCCAATACCACGCCTGCGCCCGCCAATAAGGACAGCGGTGACTCCGGTAAGGTAACCCTCTCGGTCGTAGCGGCGCCGGAACCCCTGGTGGAAGCGGTACAATGAATTCAATAATTGCCTGGTTTGCGGAAAACAAAGTTGCCGCCAACCTGCTGATGGTGTTTGTCCTGGTGGCCGGTTTTGTCAGCCTGCAGGATACCCGCAAGGAGATACTCCCCAACATATCCCTGGATATCATCACAGTATCCATCCCGTACCCCGGGGCTTCGCCGGAGGATGTGGAAAAATCGGTGTTAAACCGCATCGAGTCCGCCATTTATGACCTGGAGGGCATCAAATCCCTCAACGCCAAAGCCACCGAGCATCTGGGCGTGGTCACCGTGGAAGTCGCCTACGGCCATGACAGCAAATATCTGCTGAATGAAATCAAGGCGCGGGTGGACGGCATCGGCACCTTCCCGGCAGATGTGGAACGCCCCATTGTTCGCGAGATTTCGGTGCGCAATATGGTGGCCTACCTGATTGTGTCCGGCGACACCTCCGAGCGCAGCCTCAAGAATCTGGCGGTACAGATCAAGGAGGACCTGACCACCCGGCCCGATATCACTCAGGTGGAGCTGGCCGCCAGTCGGCCCTACGAAATCGCCATTGAGGTGTCGGAAGCGGAATTGCAACGCTATGGCATGAGCTTTATTGAAGTGGCCAACGCGGTGCGCCAGAGCTCCGTGGATCTGCCCACCGGTGTGATCAAGACTGCCCAGGGTAATGTCTCCGTCAAGGCCAAAGGTCAGGTCTACTGGGGGGAGGATTTTGAGGACATCGTGATCCGGGCGCTACCGGACGGCGCCCAGGTGCTGGTGCGTGATGTGGCCACGGTCACCGACGGCTTTAAGGAAGGGGTGGCCCTCAGTGAGTTCAACGGCCGGCCGGCGGTGGCGCTGGCGGTGTATCGGGTGGGTGATCAGAACATCCTGGATATCTCCGAATCCCTGCAGGATTACGTGGCGAATCCCACCACTTACATTCCCGAAGGCATTCATCTGGATGTATGGCAGGATTCCTCGGTGTATTTCAAGAGTCGGATGGACCTGCTCAGTGAGAATGCCCTCAGCGGTCTGGCACTGGTATTTCTGATTCTGCTGCTGTTTCTGCGGGCACAATTGTCTTTCTGGGTGACGCTGGGCATTCCCATCTCGTTTATGGGTGCCTTTATGATGTTGCCGCACTTCGATGGCTCCCTGAACATGATTTCCATGTTCGCCTTCATCCTGGTGCTGGGGATTGTGGTGGATGACGCCATCATCGTGGGGGAGAACGTGTTTACCAAACACTGGGAGGGGGTCACCGGTGTCAAAGGCGCAATCCTGGGAGCCCAGGAAGTCCAGAAGCCGGTGATATTTTCCGTGCTCACCACCATTATCGCCTTCGCTCCGTTGATCATGCTGCCGGGGCCGGAAGGCAAGCTCATGAAAGTAATCCCCATCGTGGTTATCTGCACCCTGGTGTTTTCACTGATCGAATCACTGCTGGTGTTGCCGTCCCATGTTTCAGGTATTTCCTCGGACGAGTACGACCGTTTTCCGGTGATCGGGTTTGTGCAGCGCAAGTTTTCCGCCGGTATGGAAAACTTCGTGGAGCACATCTATACGCCGTTTCTGGAGTGGTGTCTGCGCTGGCGTTATACCACTCTGTTCGGATTCGTTGGCCTGCTGATGATCGCCTTTTCACTGATGGCCTCCGGTTGGCTGAAGGTGGTGTTCTTTTCCACCATCGAAGCGGATACCGCCAGTGCCACTATAAGTTTCGCCCAGAATACCACCCCGGAAGCGGTCCGTGACGGCATCAAACGGGTGGAGCGGGCGGCCCTGGAGCTGAAAGACGAACTGCGGGACGAAACCGGCACCGAACAGATCCTCAACGTGTTTACCGCCTTTACCGGAGACACCTCCGGGCGCCTGGTGGTGGAACTGGCGCCGTCGGAAAACCGTAAACTGTCCGGCCAGCGCATTATCCGCCGCTGGGAAGAGAGAGTGGGGGACATTCGTGATGTGGTGGATCTGCAGTTCAAGGCCACCCTCAATCAGCCGGGGTCCATAGTGGATATCGAACTCTCTGCCAGCAGTCTCAGTGATCTGAAGCTGGCTGCCGATGGCCTAAAGGAACGTATGGCGGGGATAAAAGGACTGTATCAGATCACCGATTCGTTCCAGCGCGGCAAGCAGGAATTATTGATTGAACTGAAACCGGTGGCCCGCAATCTGGGGTTGAGTCTGGACGATGTGGCCATGCAGGTACGGCAGGCCTACCACGGCGCCGATGTGCAGAATATCCAGCGGGGTGAACAGGATATCAAAGTGGTGGTGCGTTACCCCGTCGAAGAACGCAGTTCGCTCTGGTATCTGGAAAATATGTCCATTCGCATGCGGGACGGATCCACCGTGCCGTTGCTGACCATTGCCGACATCGAATATGGTGAAGGCCCCGCCCAGATCAACCGTCATAATCGGCGTCGGGTTATTCATGTGCGCGCCAAGCTGGACGATAACGTCACCGGAACCGAACAGGTGATGCGGGAATTGAAACGGGAATATCTGAATAAAGTGCCGGAAAACTTTCCCGGCATGAACTGGGATATTGCCGGCGCTCAGAAGGAAAAGGACGAGTTCAAGGCATTCCTGGTTAAAGCCTACTGGATCGCGGTATTGGGGATGTATGTGATGATGGCCACCCTGTTCCGGTCCTACGCCCAGCCCCTGATGGTGATGTTCGCCATTCCCTTCGGTATTATCGGCGCCCTGCTGGGCCATCTGCTGTTGGGCATGGAGGTGACACTCTGGTCGCTGGTGGGCATGATTGCCGTCAGTGGTGTGGTGGTGAACGATAACCTGGTATTGGTGGACTTCATCAACCGCAACAAGGAGCGGGGGGTGGCCCTGATGGATTCCATCCGTATGGCCGGTGCCGCCCGGTTTCGGCCCATCATGCTGACCTCATTTACCACCTTCGGTGGGCTGGTGCCGCTGATGCTGGAAACCAGTCTGCAGGCCCAGTTCCTGATTCCCATGGCAGTGTCCATAGCCTTCGGCGTGCTGTTCGCTACTCTGGTGAGCCTGGTGCTGGTGCCCGCCACTTATCATATTTTGCATGACATGGTGCAGGGCGTGGCCGATCTGCGGCTGTGGTTCAGTGGTACCAAACAGCGTCCCGCGGCCGTGGCCAGAACCGTGGATCGCGAGTTTGAGTCCGGTGCCACAGCGGATGCCGATAAACTGCAGTGGCACGTGGGTCTGGATGAGGCCTATGAGCTGGGTCATAAAGAGGGCTTGAAAGGGGATGTGCCGCGGGTCTCCCCGTTCGAGCTGGAAGTGCTGTCCGCCAGCTGGGAAGCCGGCTGGGATGACGGCCACGAGGAATTTCTGGCGAACAACAAGGCCTCCACCTGAGTGAGGCTGGGATCACGGAATTGGAGACAGTAGTGCCAATACAGGTAAAACGATTTGCGGGTGGTCTGGTATTGCTGTGCCTGCTGCAGTTGAGTGCCTGCTCAGACAACGACAGTGAAGGACTTGCCAGCGCCCCGACGCAGTCACAGGCCACGGAGACAGCTGCCGAGGTCTACCAACTGGCAGACGGCAGCACCTACCAGGGACAGACCGCCAATGGCGAGAAACAAGGCCAGGGTGTCTACGTCTGGCCCAACGGAGATCGTTATGAAGGTGAGTGGCGACAGGGGCTGATGTGGGGGCAGGGTACTTTCACCGGTGCCAACGGCCACGTCTACAGCGGACAATGGGAAAAAGGACTCTACCACGGCCAGGGGATCTATCGCTGGCCCAGCGGCAGCCGTTATGAAGGGGGCTTCGTGGCGGGACGCAAGCAGGGCGTGGGCACCTATCAATGGGCGGACGGCCGGGTTTACCA
>MDSV01198164.1_pt1 | contig 11574 bp, 12 predicted proteins | sample 810851 | NCBI WGS metagenome assembly MDSV01 (sample SAMN05326640, study PRJNA326480) | marine metagenome | isolation source: seawater | place: Atlantic Ocean: North East | collected 2012 | reverse complement strand
CCTCAGCTCAAAACCTAAGATTTAGAATGGCATCCATAGAATTATTAAGTGATGAATTTAAAAAATTTAAAGATGATAAAAATATAAAAACAGATTCTACTTCAACAGCAATTTCTTTTGGGGAGGACCCACATCAACTCGAAATAAAAAATCTCTATTTTTCTTACGAACAAGAAGGTCAAAAAGGACTTAAAGATATATCATGTACCATAGAAAAAAACTCAATTTTAGGAATATTTGGCCCAAGTGGTTCTGGAAAAAGTACATTAATTAATATAATTTTGGGTTTAATAGAACCAAAAAATGGAAAAATTTTTTACAATAAAAAAAACATTTTCGAAAATTTAAAGTCATGGCAAAGTATTATTGGATTGATACCTCAAAATATCTACCTTATAGACGACAAAATAAAAAATAATATTGCTCTTGGAACTGAAGAGAGGGAAATTGATATAAATTTATTACATAGATGCATAAAAATGGCTGAATTAGACCAATTTATTTATAATTTACCTCAAGGCATTGAAACTATGGTTGGTGAAAGAGGTGCAAGAATATCAGGTGGAGAGTTACAAAGAATAGGAATTGCTAGAGCGTTATATAGAAACCCAAAGATTTTAATATTAGATGAAGCTACAAGTTCGTTAGATGCCATAAATGAAAAAAAAATCATGAACACTATAGAAAGCATTAAAAAAGGCAAAATTGTAATTTTAATTTCTCATAGACAAAGCGTCATTGATTATTGTACAAAGATTATTGAGATTGAGAGTGGTAGAATTAAATTAATAAAATGACAAAAATCATTGCAGAACTATGTCAAAATCATAATGGAGATAAATTTATTCTTGATGAGATGATTTCTGCTGCCTCTGAAAGTGGAGCCTCTATTGCCAAAATTCAATCTATAGACTCAAATGAGCTTACTCATAGACCAAGATTTGATGAGGGTTTGATTGAGGGAGGAAAGACTAAAATAATTAAAAGACCTTTTAAAGATGAATACAATCGATTAAAAAAATTAGACTTAAATATAAAAGATAACGAAAAATTTATTGAACTCTGTAATAAGTACAAAATAATACCCTCTATAACAATTTTTTCTTTTTCAAAAATAAACATTATGTTTGACATAGGCTTTAAATTTATAAAAGTAGCAAGTTTTGATTGTGCGTCTCACAAATTAATTGAAGAAATTTGTAAGAAAAAATTTGATCATTTAATTATATCAACAGGAGCGACTTACAATAGAGAGATTGAAAAAACAGTTTCAATTGTAAAAAAAAATACTACTAAATTTTCATTATTACATTGCATTTCTATTTATCCCACACCATTAAATGAAGCGAATTTATCTAGGATAGATTATTTGAAAAGTCTTGCTAATTCAGTTGGTTTAAGCGATCACTCAAATCCTGACGAAAACAGTAATTTATTATCTGCTGCTGCTTTGACTTATGAAATTGATTATATTGAAAGACATTTTACTGTATTAAAAAAAGATGAGAGCAAAGATGGCCCTGTTTCAGTAAATCCTTCACAATTAGCGGATCTAGTAAATCTAACTAAATTGTCTAGAAAAAAATTGTTTGATTATATTAATGAAAAAAAAGTAGATCTTAAAATTTTAAATGGAAACAAAAACCGTGATTTATCTGATATTGAGCTCTTAAATCGAGATTATTATCAAGGTCGATTTGCGAGTAAAAATAAAGATGGCAAGATAGTTTATAATTGGGATACCACAACAAGTTTTGATTTCGATTAATTAAAATGTCATTAGAAAAATTTTTTAAAATTGCAAAAAATGACCTTTTCACCTTATGTAGGAGTATAACAGGAAAAGGCACAGAGAAAACTCTTAGAATTATTAAAAATGAATTTCCTAAATTAAAAATTCTTAAAAAAAAATGTGGTTCAAAAGTTTTTGATTGGAAAATTCCAAGCGAATGGAACGTATCAGATGCATATATATTAGATAAAAGCAATAAAAAGATCGTCGATTTTAAAGAAAATAATTTGCATTTAGTAGGCTACTCAGTTCCAATAAAAAAAAATATTAAACAAAGAGATCTATTAAAAAAATTATTTTCTCTTCCAGATAAACCCGATGCTATTCCTTATCATGTTTCGTATTATAAAAAAAGTTGGGGTTTTTGTGTTACTGATAAACAAAAAAAAATGATTTCAAAAAATTATAAATCTAACGATATTTTTAATGTTGTAATTAAATCTAATTTTAAAAAAAATGGTTATCTAAAATATGGTGAGTTGATTATTCCTGGCAAGTCAAAACAAGAAATTTTAGTTTCTACTTATATATGCCATCCCTCTATGGCGAATAATGAATTATCTGGTCCAATAGTATCAATGTTATTAATAGATAATTATTATAAAAAAAAATTAAAAAAAACAATTAGATTTCTTTTCATCCCTGAAACAATCGGATCATTAACTTACCTTTCACATAAATTAATCTATTTAAAAAGAAATGTTATAGGAGGATATAACCTTTCGTGTATAGGAGATAATAGAAAACATTCTTGTATTCTCTCAAGAAATGAAAATTCTCAATCTGATAAATCATTGCTGGAGGCTTACAAACAATTAAAAATACGCTATAAAATTTTTTCTTACTTAGAGCGAGGATCAGATGAAAGACAATATAATTCTCCTTATGTAGATCTTGGAATAACTTCTATATTTAGAAGCAAATATGGAGAATATCCTGAGTATCATACATCACATGATATTTTTGGTAGAGTAGTAACAAAAGAGGGATTAAATGGAGGATACAAGGTTGCAAAAAAATCTATTGATATTTTACAAGAAAAAATAATACCTAAGAGTAATATTTACTGCGAGCCTCGCTTAAGCAAATATGGTCTATATAAAAAATTTGATATTAAAAAAAAAAGAAACACAACAAGAGATTACATTAATTTCATGACTTACTCTGATGGAAAAAATGATTTGTCAGATATCGCGCAAAAAATTAAATTATCACCACAAAAAACTAAAAAATACTTAAAAATTCTTATTAAAAAAAAATTAATTTCAATTTAATACTTTACCACCGTGTGATCTCTTCCCTCGTTTATTTTTGGTGGGGTAGAGTATTTGTGCAATAATTTTTTATAAACTTTGTTTATTTTTTTATTTGTTATTGAAGAATAATCATAATAAGGCTTTACAAACCATCCAGTGTAAATACTAAAAATAGACCACCTTGAATTGGTAGAGGATTCCCCGGCTTTATGCCAGACTCCCGTATCCATTATACAAATTGATCCTTCGTCCATTATTAATTCTTTAATTTTATATTTTCTTGATTTGGGGTTAATATAACGAGGGGGCATTTTTTTAAAATTAGCTGAACCTTCTATAAATTTTGTAGCACCGTTTTCCTTGCTAAATGCGTCTAGTGCAATAATTACAAGATACGAAAATCCCTTAGAAATTTTTTCTCCACCGAGATACCTGCTGTCAGTATGCCATGTAGATCCAATTTTGTAATTTTTTTTATCTTTTTTAATTTTATATTTATCTATTATTCTGTTTTGAGCATTTGAAGATTGTAAAATATAATTTTTGTCTAAAACTTCATTTAAAATTTTATCTACTTTTGGAAAATATAAAAGTTTTAATAAGCTTTGGTCTTCATAGAAGTAGTTATATATAATTTGATTATCATGATCACCAACTATTTTCTTTTTTTTAATTCTTTTTTTTAAAACTTTTTCTAACTTTTTTTTATAATTTTTTAAGGATTTTTTACTAATAATATTTTCTAAGATTATATAACCATTTTTTTTAAGTTTGTTTATATGTTTGAATGTCATTTTTAATCTGTTAATTTTATATAAACACTAAATTTATAGTTATTTCTACAAAATAATGATACTTTAACTTATGAAAAATCTAAATGAAATTAAAAAGATTCTAGAAATTTCTTCAAACAAAAAATTTAGTGAAAAAAAATTATTAGAGGAGTTTAATTGGGACTCTCTCGCAATGATAAATCTTATAACTTTAGCAAATAAGAAATATAAAAAAAAAATTAATGGAAAAGATCTTTCAAAGCTCGCGAGTTTAAAAGATTTAGATAATTTTATCTCTAAATTAAAAAAGAAAAAATGAATATACTATTTTTTGGAGCTTCTAGTCAAATCGCAAGATCCATCTCAAAAAATATTAAATTTAAGATTTACGGAATAAGTAAGAAAAACTTTAAACATAACTACATCTCACTTTATAAGATCAGTAATTATTCGAAAAGAGAAATTAAAAGAGTGTTAAATAAAAAGAAAATTAAATTTGATCACATTATTTTTTTTAACGGAATCTACGAGCACTCACTATTAAGAAATTATGATAAAGAAGATTTTTATAATGTTTTAAATGTAAATTTTAGTACTATTATTTCATCTGCTTTAACGATAATTGAAAATAAGTTCTTAAAAGAACATGGATCTATTTGTTTTATTTCATCAAAAGCAGCTGATAACATTGAGCTTGGCAATGCTTACTATTCTTTAACAAAAAAACTCTTAAATATAAGTGCAAAATTATTGTCTAAAGAATTTAGAAATCTTTACAGATTCAATTGTATATCCTCTGGATTTATCAAGTCAAAAATGTCTGATGAAATATTAAATTATTATACTTCTGAACAAAAAAAAAATATCCTAAAAAGACAAAATAATTTATTTATACCAAAATCTAAGTTAATTAAAACTATCTACTCTTTATGTTATAATAACAAAATAAATGGAAAGGTAATAAAGCTACATAGATAATGATTGAAATCAAAGATGTAACAATAACTTTACCAAAGAAAATTGTTTTTAATTCTTCAATAGAAAAGAAATACAATTTCAAAAAAAATCAAATTTTTGATAAAACAGGTATAATTAAAAGATTTGTTAGTGCTAGCAATGATACTTCAGAGAAATATGCTATCAAGTCTGCGAAAACTTTAAAAAAAAAAAATAATTTAAAAAATGTTACACATATTATAAGTGTTACAAATACACCTTCAGTTTTATTTCCATCTATTGCTAACTTTGTGTCTTCATCTTTAAAACTTAATAATAATGTTCATTGTATTGGTCTCAACTCTGGGTGTACTGGATTTGTTGATGCTATTTTATTGGCTTATAAACTAATCGAAAAAAGAAAAAAAAATTCCGTTTTGGTTACTACTTCAGATACTTATTCAAAATATATATACGACAGGTCAACAGTACCATTATTTAGTGATGGTGGTTCAGCTATATTAATTAATTATTCTAAAAAAGGAATGAAATTAAAAGATTATTATTGTAGTAACATGGAAAATAGTCAATTTGATTTATCGTTTGAAAATTCTGAAAAACCAAGAATTAAAATGAATGGTCCCAATGTTTTGTCTTTTACTCTTTCAAATGTATTACCTGTTCTAAGTTCATTTATTAAGAAAAATGAAAAAGTAACTTTATTTTGTCATCAAGGAGGAAAAATAATATGTGAAGCTGTTAAGGATGTTTTGCCAAAAAACGTAATTTTTCCAGAGAACTATAAAAATTATGGGAATTTGGTGTCAACATCAATCCCTAATTTAATAAAGGAAAATAAAAAACTTTTAAAAAAAAAAGGTAAAATAATTTTTTCAGGTTTTGGGGTTGGTCTTTCCCAAGCACATGCGGTTTTTATTAATTGATATCTTTATAGTTGACCAAGTAGTTTTCATTATTTTTTATCATTTTGTTTATAAAATTTGTAGCTTTGTACGTATTCATTTTACAGATGACCAGGTTATTAAAATTTAATTTATACAATATTTTATTTTTTATAAGATCGTTTTCACATTTACTCCAATTATTAACTACTATTTTTTTTTTATATTTTTTTCTAGCAAAATAGAAAAATTCTTTTTTTAAATTTTTACCATTTTTTAAAACAATTTTACCTTTTATCTTTTTATAATATCTATAACCTACTTTATTAAGCTCCTCTGGATAATGAAGAATAGTTGCTCCACCATTAACAGATATTCCTATGGACAAATTACAAACATTTTTTGACTCACAAATCCATTCCCAAACAGAACCTTTTCCAAAACTAGATTTTGATTTATGTTTAGGGACATCATTTTTTTTTTTACCCCAAATAGCTACAGAGTGAATTGGATGTATTGATCTTATGTCAGCAATATTTTTTCTAAAATATTCTGAAAAAATACCAGTTTGACTCCTAGACTTATAATAATCCCAAAATTTAAATTTCACAAAATTTGTCGTAAATGTTGGTATAATATAAGTTTTATTTTTGCCCAAACATTTTAAAAGTGTTTGCCAAAATATATCTAAGTTTTTTGCGATAAATTGATGTTTGTGTAAATCAGAATGAATGATTATAAAATTTTCTTTAACATTCAATTTATTTAATTGGTTTGTCAAATTATTAAAATTTAAAACCATAAACTATTTTATTTTTTTTATATATATATCTGGCTGTCTAGAATATTCTATATTTTTTAACTTAAAAGTTGATCTATTGTTTTTAAGAAATTCTTTCAAAGCCAAACCTTCGCCTGGAAACAATTTAGATCTCCCCTCATCAAAAATTATAATTCCGTTTTTAGAAATGTTTTTTTTTATGGCTTCCAAAATTTTTTTTGTTGGCTCATACAAATCAACATCAATTATTGCCATTGAGAATTTCTGTTTACCAAAAAAATTATTCTTCAATTTTGTTGCATCTTTATCAATAAAATAAATATTCTTAAATTTAAAAAAATTTATTAACTCCTTAATGGGCTTTTTATTACCTAAATAACTACCTTTTAAAAATTTTGCTTTATTACCATCTTTTTTTTGAAAATGTCTCAAACCTCTAAAGTGATCAAACATAAAAACTTTTTTATTAATTCTATAAATTTCTAAAATTTTTTTTATTAGCAAGCTTGTATTGCCCCTCCAAATTCCAAATTCAATAATATCACCATTTATCTTTTCAGTTTGTTTAATAAGGTTGTATATCGTTAATGTTTTAAATAAATTTGTATCTCCAGAAAACAGACCGTAGTTTGAGATTAAATCAAATTCAGAAAAATTGTATTTTTTTATTAATTTTACTATTTTTTTGTAAGTATTTGACTCAAGTTTAAAATTTTTTTTCATTAAAATTAATCTTTTTTAAATCAAAATAAAATTGATATATCATTTTTAACTGATATTATGCTAGTTATTGATCATAAAATTATCTATTAAATGTTAGTAAAATCATTAACAAATTTAATTAAAAATTATAATAAACCACTCTCAATAATGTATTTTAATAACACCAATCTTTTTACTTATAACTTATTTAATGCCTTTTACAAAAAATTTCTTTTTAATAAAAAAAAAGCTGACAGGCTCAAGCATTTCTTTAAAGAAGGTTATCAAAAAATTGGTACTGTCCAACCTGAGCTTATTGAAAAAATTAATAAAAGTATACAAAAACAAAATCCAAATAATAAGAATAATCCATTATTTAGGTATGAAGTAAATAAAGAAATTGAGGATGTTGTTAGAAATATCATAATAAAAAACTTTTCAGACATTGTTAATGAAATGGAGGAGTGTTTTCAAGCAGATATGAAATTATCTTATATAAGAATAAATAGAAATCACGGATATTTAAGTGAAGAAGAAAAATTTAGTAATTACTTTCATACCGATGGGTATGTTTTTACATTTATTAAGTTTTTTATAAATTTACATGATGTTGAAAATCATCACGGTCCTATGGAGCTCATAAAAAAACAATATGCGAAAGATTTTATAAAACTAAACTATAACAAAAATGAATTTAGAATCTTTGACGAAAATAAAAATCTGAATGATAAATTTAAATTTAAAAATATAGGTAAAAAAGGTGATGTTTTAATTTGTACAACTACAGAGTTGCTGCATCGTGCATCTAAACCAGACGTTAATAAGTATAGAGATATGCTATTTTTAGAGTTTGTTTTATTGCCCAAAAAAAATAATGGCAGTAATGACAAGAACATTTTTTCATTAATTGATAATAACCAAGATCATCTACTAAAATTAGATAATCCAATTTCAAAAAAACTTACTAAAATAAAAGGTATCAAAAATTTATTTAAGATTTTTTTTGATTATAAAAAAAACTTAAATTGATTTTTTTTAATTAATTTTAATCATATGACATTAAAAAGTTATAATACTTGTGTATATTGCGGCTCAAAAAAATTTGTTTTAAGTAAAAAAAAGAAATTTGTTAAAAATTTTTATATTGAAGCAATAAAATCTGACTTAAATATTACAGACAAAGTTTTTAAAAAAATGAAGGTTTATAAATGCAATAATTGTCACATTTTACAGAATAATCCGTGGTTTAATGATGATGATGTTTTTAAAATTTATTCTCAAATTTACGGACAGCATAATAGAAGTTGGACAAATGTAATAAAATTTTTTAGGAATGGGATAAAACCTAACCATGGAAAATTATTTGATATTTTAATAGAAAAAATAGAAATTAAAAATTATGCTGAGTTTAATAGCCCATTTATGGGTTTATTAATAAATTTTTTCTCTCAAGAATATAATTATAGCTTAAAAGAGGGTAAAATGGTATTTTCTAATTCATTAAAATATTTATCATCCAGACAAGTTGCAGGTGAAAAAAAAACGTTACAAAAAAAAAGTCAATTAAAAGCATTTAAGTTTTTAAAAAAGACAAATTTATTCAAAAAAAGATATCAAAAAAAAAAGACCAAGATAGAGAAATATCTTTTCACAGATAATTCTATTATGGCATGGGGCCTAAACGATAATTATAAATCCGTAAATGGAAAAGCACTTGCAGCAGAGTTGCTTGACACAAAAATAAAAAATATTTATGAGAAAAATTTTATAAAATTCGATTTATTTGGTATATTTCATACCCTTGATCACACTAAACATCCAAAACAAATTTTAGACTTTGCGCTAAATAATAGTAAATATGTTATAGTTTACTGTCATGTAAACGAGGATCTAGAAAAGCAACATTTATTCACATTTACACGAAATTTTTTAAATTTTTTAAAGAAAAATAAAATTAATGTCTTAGATTTAACAAAATTAATACATAAAAATTATAGCTCCGATGAAATGTATTTCTTATGCTCAAAAATAAAAAATTTAAAACAATTCAATTGATATTTTTCCAAAAATGAGATTTTCAATTGAACATTTTAAAGATATTGGAAAAATAAAATGGAATCGACTAGTAGAAAAATTTAATGGTTCAAGTCATCTGTTAACATGGCAAAATATTAATTACCAGTCTGCATTTAAGAATATTAGAAATGTATCATTTTCTGTATTAGATCATAATGATACTGTTGCGTTGGTTGCATTAGCAATAAATAAATCAAATATTAGTAAAACATTTTCATTCGGTAATAATTTAACCCCTCACCCGATATTTTCTAATAAAGTTAATTATTCACTAAGAAAAAAGATTTATGAGTTTACATTTAACATTATAAAACAATTAGCAAAAAAAAATAAAATTAAACAAATAAATTTCGTTTCTCATCCTATACATTTTTATGATGGGAAAGCGAACCTAGAATCTAAAAATCAATTTGAGTTTATAATGTTTTCTTCAAATTATTTAGTTCATAATACATTGATAAGTAAACTTAGCTGTTTTTCAAAAGATCAATTATTTTCTCAACTCAGCAAATATCATAAAAAGAATATCAATAAAATTAAAAAGAAAAAATTAATTTTTAAAACGATAAATTTTAAAACTGAGAAAAATGAAATAGAGCACCATTTTAAAAATTTAAAAAAATATCATTTTAAATCGGCCAAAAGAAAAACAAGACCAGAAAAAACTTGGGATATAATGCTTAAACAAATCATTGCTAATGAAGCAGACTTATTTTGTCTAATTTATGACACAACTCCAATATCTTATCTTTATTGTGGTAGATATAAAAATTTTGCTTGGGGATGGTCTCAAGTAAATCTAGAAAAGTATGAAAAAGAATTCATGCCGAGACATTTGTTAGAGTGGGAAGTAATGATGCATTATAAAAAAAATAAGTTAGATTTTTATGAAATAGGAGAAAGATATTTTGCACAGGAAAAATTTAAACCTACTAAGAAAGAATTATTAATATCAGAGTTTAAAGAAAAGTTTGGATCTGACAGGTTTCCGAAAGTTTTTTTTAATTTGGAAATATAAAAACTCTTTCATTTTTTATCAATTTAATATATTTTGAATTCATGAATAAGAAATATTTTTTTGACAATGGATATTTAGAGTTTAAAAGTTTGTTAGATAAATCTCTTTGCAAGAAGTTGAATAATAAAATTCTGAACACAAGAAAAATCAATGATAAAATTTTTTTTGAAAATAAAAAAGAGTATTTAAAAAATAAAAATAAAAAAATTCAACCATCAAATATTTTAAACAAATTTAATTTAGATTTTATATATAAAAATAAAAAGTTTCAAAGTAAGGTAGAAAATGTTTTGGGCAAAGATTATTTTTTATACGCTTCAAGAGTTATATGCGCATTACCCCACAAATGCTTACCAAAGTGGATTAGTTTAAAAATGGACTCAGGCCAACCTAACCTAGGAAATTTTATTAAACATAAATTCAGAGACATGAGATATTTTCACGGTATTGATTATCATATGGATTTAGTAGATTTTTCAAGAGAAAAGTCTAATTTTATAACAGTTTATATTTACTTAGATAAAGTGACAAAAAAAATGTCTCCTTTAAATATTTTACCTAAAACCCATTTAGGTGGTGCTGCCGCATACCCTCATAGTCTTGTTAAAAAAAATGGAAAAATTGTTTATAAAACGAATTCAAAAAAAAATATAATTACTAAAAATAAAGTTTTAACCGGTTCTGCAGGTGATACATGGTTTTGGCATGGATGTTTATTACATGGAACAAATTTTAATGTACAAGGTGATACTCCAAGATTATCGTTAAGATTAATTTTTAGACAAAAAAACACAGCAATGGATGAATTAAATTTTAAAATTGGAAATATTGTTGCTTTAAAAAATATGAAAAAAGCAAAAGGGTATTTTAATAAAAAGAAAAGTATAAATAAAAATTTTTTAAAATAAGATTAATAAATAAATATATATAATCTTTGTTTAGTGAAAATCTGATTTGTAATGAATATCCAGAAAATATTTTTAGACTTAAAACCTAATATAAGCTATCAAAATTTCAGATTTTTGATGTCAGGAAAATTGGCTTCATCTTTAATTTTGAGATATTTAATAAGAAAAAATAATATAAATCCAAAATTAAATGAGATACTTGTACCTAAACTTATGGGCTGGTGGGTCTACTCAAACATTCAACAAAATATCCAACTAAGCACAAGATTTTCTAAATATACAAAAATTATGTGGCTTTACCATCAGTTTGGTATCCCGCAGAAATCTATTGTTAGAAATTTTGCTAAGGAAAACAAACTAATTGTAATTGAAGACTGCGCGCATGTACTTAAAGCAAATTTTGATGATGGAAAATCAGACGTATTAAATG
>MDSV01193082.1_pt1 | contig 11574 bp, 11 predicted proteins | sample 810851 | NCBI WGS metagenome assembly MDSV01 (sample SAMN05326640, study PRJNA326480) | marine metagenome | isolation source: seawater | place: Atlantic Ocean: North East | collected 2012 | reverse complement strand
ATTAATGGCGCGCTCTCCAGGATTCGAACCTGGGACCCTTCGTTTAGAAAACGAATGCTCTATCCAACTGAGCTAAGAGCGCAATTCTAATGTCTTATATTATTAAATCAATTTTTAAAAAAGAATTTTTTTATAATAATTAAGAAAGTTAACAATTCAACTCTACCGATAATCATAAAAAACATGATAAAATATTTTGTATAATAATGTAATTCTTGGAAATTAAATTCATTTAAACCATAAATATCTGAATTTACTGTATTCATAAGTGTTAAAATAGACAATTTAAAAGATTTTTCAAATTCCAGGCCTGAGAATGATAGAAGTGTAGAGAGCAAAATCAGAGAAATAATAAAAGTTAAAACAGTGAGAAAAAATTTATTAACTTCATTTACTTCAAGTTTAGAATTAGTGAATTGAAATTTAGTAATATAAACATTTTTAGGTCTGACATGAGATATAAGTTCATTAATTGAAAATTTATATAAAGAATAAAGTTTTACAAATCTTAAGCCAGAACTTGTTGAAAAAAAAGATCCTCCAATGATTGTTAAAATCAATAGAATAAATGAGATATTAGAATATGATCCGTCTATAGAATATCCTACATTTGATATACTGCTTGTTAAAGCTAAAAAAACCATACTAAAACTATTTGAAGAATTACTTAAAAAGAAAACAATGGGTAATAGAATAATTAGATAAATTAATAAATAAAAATCCTCCTGATAAAAATTAATATTTTTTTTAAATACTATTAAATTATAGCTTAAAAAAAGACTAAAAAACGAAATTAAAATCATAAAAGATAAGACTATTTGTTTTAAATTCGTATTAAAAATTGATGACAAGTTATTTACGGGTAAAAAACCTCCAGACGAAATTAATGACATTGATAAATTAAATGAGTCAAAAATTCTTATATTTAATAAATTTAATACTATGAAAATAAAAAACGTTAATGATATATATAAAATTAATATTTTAGAATATTGTTTTAATGTTTCTAAAGTATTGAAAGAAATAAAATTTGTTAAGGACTTTTTTAAATTATGATCAAATATGTCTATTAGAAGAATTATTGAAAATAAAAAATAAAGACCTCCTAACCATTGAGAACTAGATCGCCATAAAATAATGCTTTCGTCTAAATGTTTAATATTATCAAATATAGAAAAACCTGTTGATGTAAATCCTGATATTGACTCAAAGTATGCGTCAAGAAAAGATATATTATAAATACTAAAATAATAAGGAATTGATATAAAAATAGGTAAAATTAGATAACCAGTTATTACAGTAATAATTTTTTCATAAATATTTATTTTAACTTCTGCTTTTTTTTTAAAAAAAAATAAAGATCCAAAAATAAGGCTTGTAAACAATGAGTAGACATAACTGTCTAAATTTAAATATAAATTAAAATAATATGAATAAATAATATTAAAAAAAGAGAATATGGCTATACCTAAAATGAATATACCTATATAAAATAAACTAAATCTGCTCATTTAATTATTAAAAAGAACTTATTCTAAAAATATTTTCTACTGTAGAAAGTTGATCTCGCTTTGCCAAAAATACTACTTTGTCATCTTTTTTAAATATAAAACTTGATCTTGGAATAATAATTTCTTGATCTCTTAATACAGCTCCTATTCTAATTTCTGGTGGCAAATTAGCAGTCTTAAGTTCCTTGTTAATAAGTTCTGATGTTTCAATAATTTCAGCTTCTATTACTTCATACTCTCCATTTAATAAAGTATAAGCAGTTTGAATTGTACCTTTGTGGACGTGTTTCAATATACTAGATACAGTATTCATCCTTGGGTCAATTAAATCATCTATCTTTAATGAAGATTGAAGTAATGAGTAATTAGGTTTGTTTATTAATGCCATAGTTCTTTTATTTTTAGAAAATTTTTCTACTAAAACACTTACCATCAAATTATCTTCATCATCATTGGTTAAGGCTAAGACTGTTTCTATTTCTTCTAAATTAGCTTCAGATAGAACATCTTCATCTAGTCCATTACCATGTATTATAATAGAATTATTCAATTCATTAGCAATCATTTCTGCTCTATTTTTATCTTTCTCGATAATTTTAATTCTTGCAGACTCAAAAGATTGTTCTAAATTTTTAGCTAAATTAAAACCTATATTTCCACCACCAATAATTAGAATCTTGTTAGAAATTTTTTCATCATGACCAAAAGTAATCAAGGTTTGAGTCATTTGCGCAGCATTTATGATTACATAGGCTTTATCATTTTCTTTCATTACATCATTTTTTTTAAGAATAATAAAATTTTCATTTCTTATAACTCCTAAAATATTTGCCTCTAACTTAGGAAATTTTTTTGTTAAATCATTTAATTTAATATTTATTAAAGGACACAATTTGTTTATATCTATTTCAAGTAATCTAATTTTATTTTCAGCAAATGGAACATTGTCAAGTGCACCGGGTGCCTCTAATTTTCTTTGTATTGATTTAGCGATTTCTATTTCGGGTGATATGATAACATCTATCGGTAAATTTTCTTTACTATAAACTTTTGAAAATTTTGGATTGAGATAATCTTGAGATCTTATTCTTGCAATTTTTTTTGGTATTTTAAAAACTGTATATGCAATTTGACAAATTAACATATTAATTTCATCATTACGTGTTACAGCTATTATCATGTCAGCATTAGAAGCATCAGCTTTTTCTAAGATTGAAGGATAGGTCGCTTTACCAACAATTCCCTTAACATCAAGAGCGTCATTTATTTTTTGAATATCTTCACTAGATTGATCAATTACTGTAATTGAATGATTTTGTTCGCTCAAAAGTTTGGATATGGTAAAACCTACTCTTCCAGCCCCACAAATAATAATATTCATTAGTTTAAGTCCTTTACACCCAATAATTTAAGTTTTCTATGTAGTGCAGATCTTTCCATTCCAACAAATTTTGCTGTTTTAGCTATATTTCCACCAAATTTTTTAAGTTGTGTAGTTAAGTATTCTTTCTCAAAGTTTTCTCGAGCCTCTTTTAGTGGAACTGATAAAGTATCACTAATTGTAAAAGGATCTTTTTCAGTTGTTTTTAAAGACTCTTTAATAATATTAGAAATTTTTTCTTCATTATTGTTGGGAGAAAGTATAGCAATTCTTTCTATCAAGTTTCTTAATTCTCTGACATTTCCTGGCCATTCGTAATTTAATAAATAATGATCATTTTGATTTAAATCAAATTTTTTAAGATTATATGACTCTGATATTTTTTTGGAAAAATAATTAATTAATAGAGGTATGTCTTCTATTCTTTTAGCTAAAGGATCTATATTTATTTGAAAAACGTTTAATCTGTGAAATAAATCTTCTCTAAAATTTCCCAATTTAATTTCATCTCTAATATTTTTACTAGTTGAGCAGATAATTCTTACATCAACTTTTATATCATGGTCTCCATTAATTCTTTTAAATTTTTGGTCGATTAAAACTCTTAAAATTTTTGATTGAGTTTCTAGTGGAATTTCTGTTATTTCATCAATTAACAAAATGCCGCCTGTAGCCTTTTCAAGTGCACCATATGATATTGATGAATTTTTTTTTTCTTCTCCAAATAATTCTAGCTCATATTTTTTTACATCTAATAAGGCTCCATTCAAAATTATAAATGGACCTTTTTTTCTATTAGAATTTTTGTGTATTTTTCTTGCTATTAATTCTTTACCGGAACCTGTTGGACCAGTAATAAATATTCTACTCTCTGATGTAGAAAGTTTTAAAATTTGATCTTTTATTTCTTGAATATTGGAACTTTCGCCTATTAGCTCAAATGAATGAAATAATTTAGTATGCAAAGTTTTATTTTCTTTTTTTAAATTATAATTTTCTACTGCTCTATTAACAAAGTTCATTAATCTTTCTTGATCAAAAGGTTTTTGAATAAATTCAAATGCTCCAGATTTTAAAGATTTAATTGCCATTTCAATATTTGCATGACCAGAAATTATAATTACTGGAACGTCTTTATCTATTTTCTTTATATGCATTAAAAGTTCAATACCATCATTGTCACCTTTGTCTAATTTAACATCTATAATTGCCACATCGGGCAATTTTTTATCAATTTCTGTTAATGCTTGATTATAATTTGCTGCTACTCTTGTCTCGTAACCAGCTTCATTGATAAGATCTTTTAAAATAGATCTTATATCTGGATTATCATCAATAATTAAGATTTCTGCTTTCATTTAGGTAAAGTTAAAATAATTTTAGCACCTTCTTTTTTGGGTAAAAAACTAATTGTTCCATTATGATCATTAATAATTTTATTAACTATAGACAAGCCTAGTCCTGAGCCTTTAACTTTTGTAGTAAAGTAAGGTTTAGTTATATTTTTTAAATTTTCAGTTGAGAATCCAATTCCATTATCTGTAATATTAATGATTATATAGTCATTTTTAATCGTAATTTCTATATCAATTTTTTTAGTAAAATCAGGGTTTTTTGAAATTTTTTCTTTAATACTTTCAATAGAATTTTTTATAAGATTTAAAAAAACTCTATTAATTTGTTCATTATCACAATTGACCAAAATTTGTTTATTAGGTGGTATAAAATTAATCTTAATATCACCATCTATTTCTTTTAACAAATCTATATTAGTTTGAATAATTTGAACTAAATTATTTTTTCTCATAATTGGTTTAGGCATCCTTGCAAAATCAGAGAATTCATTTACTAAAGCTTCGATTTGTTTGATTTGTTTTATAATTGTTGAAAGATATTTTTTGAAATTTTCTTTGTCATCAGATGCTATTAAATTAGAATATTTATTATTTAATCTATCAATTGTGAGTTGAATAGGTGTTAAAGGATTTTTAATTTCATGAGCTAATTTTCTAGCAACGTTTTCCCAAGCTTCGTGCCTTTCCGAAAGTAAAAGTTTTTCTTGCTGAGTTTTTAATCTATCGATCATTAAATTAAAATTTTTGTTTAAAAGCTCTAGTTCTTTATCAGTTTTTATATATGGAACTTTTGTATCTAAATTTCCTTTTCCAATACTCATTGATGCGCCAATTAAATTATTTATAGAATTAAAAAATCTTGAAGAAAATCTAATTGCAATTGAGATAGATGAAAATAATAGTAAAGAAACTATTACTATATAAATAAGTATAAAAGATACCTTTATACCAGTTCTTTTTTCTTCAACAGTATAATAAAAATTAATTGCTTCTTGAGAGTCCTTCAGATAATTAGATATCTCTTCATCTAAAAATTTTACAACATACAAGTATGTATCAATATAATTTTCTAATTTGATAAGTGCAGCAGATCTATTTTCGAAAGCATTAATTATTTTTAAAGGTCTGACATCTGTTTGTACTAATTCAATTGCATCATTACTCGGTGGAACATATTTATCATCAGGATTTTTTGATGAAACTATCAAATTTCCTAAACTGTCTATTAAATGTATTTGATCAACACCTCTTATTAATTTTTGTGTTTTAATAATATTCAAAAATGTATTGGGTTTATTATAAAAAGTATTAATATTTTTATTCAAATCTATAGCTACAAGAACAATATCTAATTCTATTTTATTTTGAACTTCTTCAACATAATTTTTAGCTATTTCATAAGAATTATTTACTGCAGTAGTAATTTTTTTATCTAAATATTTTTCTAAAGCAAAGGAAAATAAAAAAAGTGAAAAGACTGATATTAAAATAGAAGGGATTAAAGTAAAAAGTGAAAAAAAAGTAATGTATTTACTGTTTGCTACAGAGCCTCTGACATTAATGTTGGCTTTTAATATATTTTTTATTTCTATAAAAATGATGATGAAAAAAATTAGTAATAATATAATGTTTGATATTAGTAGTGACTGTAAGTTGAAATTATTAAGTTTTATAAAGCTTTTATCAATAAAAGTTAAAAATGTTAAAAAGCCGATTGATAAAGTTAAGATAAAAATTACAATTATAAATATATTTTTTTTTATAAATTCAAACATTAGAATGAAGCCCTTAATTATTATCTATAAATTTTGACATGAATAATTTCTTTATAATACTAGCAGCTGGAAAAAGTAAAAGATTTAATTCAAATATTCCAAAACCATACTATTTATATAGAGGATTACCTCTAATTCAACACTCTATAGAAAAGATTAAAGATTATCAAAAAATCAGTAAAATTATTGTTGTAGTTAACAGAAATCATAAAAGGCTAATAGAAAAACTTAAAATTAAAAATGTTAAAATTTTAATTGGTGGAAAAACAAGAGCTGAGTCAGCCTATTTGGCACTTAAAAATATCAAAAAATATAAAGTAAAAAATGTTTTAATACATGATGCAGCAAGACCCAATTTTTCAATTAAATTAGTTGATAAGATAATCAAATATTTAAAACATAATAAATGTGTGGTGCCAGCAATAAAAACAAATAATTCTGTTAAATTAAGAAATAAAAAGAAAATTTTTAACATTAATAGAAAAGATATTTATTTAACTCAAACGCCTCAAGGATTTAATTACAATGATTTATTAAAATTACAAAAAAACAAAAAATTCAATATTACAGATGACTCCAGCTTATTCATAGAAGCACAAAAAAAAATTGTTTTTATAAATGGGGAAATTAACAATTATAAGATTACTACTAAAAAAGATATAAAAAATAACTTTATAATAAAATACGGTATAGGTTTTGATGTACATAGATTAGTTCATGGAAAAAAACTTTTTTTAGGAGGCGTATTGATCAAATCTAAATTAGGAACTTTGGGGCATTCTGATGGTGATCCTGTTTTACATTCAATTACAGATGCAATACTAGGTGCATGCAAGAAGGGAGATATAGGAGAAAAATTTTCAGATAAAAATAAAAAATTTAAGAATATAAGATCAACTATTTTACTAAAGAAAGTTATAAATGAAATTGAATTAAATAATTTCAAAATTAATAATATTGATGTTAACATAATAACTCAAACGCCAAAAATTCAAAAACATAAAAATAGAATGATTAATTGTATATCTGAAATTTGCAATATTTCTAAAACTCAAATAAATATAAAAGGTAAAACCACTGAAAAATTAGGTTTAATTGGAAAAGAAAAAGCGATAGCCTGTGAAGTAATAGCTTCAGTAATTAAATATGAATAGAATTATTTTTTTGTTTGTTACTTTATTTGGAATTGGTAAATTAAAAAAAATACCTGGAAGTTATGCATCTCTAGCAACAACATTATTATTATTTTTTCTATTTCATTTTCTAAATTTTTCGCCAAATATTGTTTTATTTTTTATTATAATAATTTTTTTGGTTTCTCTTTATGCAATTAATATTTTTATTAAAGAAATGGAAAATAAAGATCCTAAGGAAGTGGTTATAGATGAATTTATAGGCCAATCAATTCCATTATGTTTGTACGAAATTGCCCATGGAAATAACAATGAAATAAGTGAAATTTTAACATCCTATTTTATAATGTTTATATTATTTAGAATTTTTGACATACTTAAACCCTTCCCTGTTAGTTATTATGATAAAAATTTTAAAAATAGTTTTGGAGTTATAATGGATGATGTATGTGCAGGTTTGTACGTTGTCGCGGTTCTTGTTTTATTTATGGTCATTACTACATGAAAACATTATCCAAAAAAATAATTAATTTACTAACTAAGAAAAAATTTAAAATTTCATTCGCTGAATCTTGTACTGGTGGTTTGCTTTCAAGTTCAATTACTTCAATTAGTGGTGCTTCTAAAATTTTTTCAATCGGACTAATTACATATTCTAACCAATCAAAAATTAAAATACTTAAGGTGCCAAAAAAAATTATCACAAAGTATGGGGCAGTAAGCAAAGAATGCTGTTTATCTATGGTTAAAAATTTAAGTAAAATAAGTAAATCTAATATTTCGGTCTCCATAACTGGTGTTGCAGGACCAAATGGTGGAACTAGAATTAAACCAGTTGGATTGGTTTTTATTGGTGTTAAAAAAGGAAATAAAACAATAATAAATAAATATCAATTTAAGAGTAAAAATAGAATATCTATTCAAAAATCAACAGTGATTAATTCCCTTAAAATGATTAAAAAAGTCATTTAAACTTTTTAAACGAAAATAATAAAAGATTTAAGAAATATAACCTATAGACTTTCAGCCCTTTTTTGGAATGCATCAGCTATTTTATCTAATCCAAATTGAAAAGATTTAGTCATTACAATATTTAAAAATTTATTGTTTATTTCAAAATCTACGTCAAAATCTACTTCGGTTAAATTACCTTTTTCAGTAAATTTCCATTTATTTTCTAAATATTTTAATGGACCATTAATATTTGTTACAAATATTGTATCTTCTTTTTTATTAAACCTTACATCACTTTTATATGTATCCTTAAAGGGGCCCTTACCTATTGTAAGATCAGCAATAATCAAAATAAAATTATCCTTATCGTTTCTTTCATAAACTTTTGAGTCTAAACAAAAAGGAATAAATTCTGGATATTTTTCAATATCTAAAACAAATTCGATTAATTTATCTTTCTTACTTTCAATTAATCTCTTAACTGAAGCTTTAGGCATTAATTTTTAAATCTTTTTTTTTTTAATTGTGCAAAATCTTCGTCTGCATGATATGAAGATCGAGTTAATGGTGTTGATGATACCAATAAAAAACCTTTAGATTTTGCAATGGTTCCTAATTCTTTAAATTCATCAGGATGATAATAACGATCTAAAGGATGATGTTTGACAGATGGCTGTAAATACTGTCCAATAGTTAAAAAATCTACATTTGCCGATCTTAAATCATCCATTACTTGTATTATCTCATCCTTAGTTTCTCCTAACCCAACCATTAAACCAGATTTGGTAAAAATTTTTTTATTAATTTCCTTTGTATTTTTTAATAATTCTAATGAAGCAAAATATCTAGCTCCTGGCCTTACTTTTAAATAAAGTTTCGGTACTGTTTCAATGTTGTGGTTAAAAACATCTGGCTTAGCTTCTAGAAGTTTTTTGTATGCGTTACCTTTTCTTAAAAAATCAGGAGTTAAAACTTCTATGGATGTTTTAGGGTTTTGTCTTCTTGTTTCTTTTATTACATCATGAAAATGATTAGATCCCCCATCACTAAGATCATCACGATCGACAGATGTAATTACTACGTGTTTTAAATTAAGTTTTTTTACAGCCTGTGAAATTTTAAGGGGTTCTAATGGATCTAAAGGGTTTGGTTTACCAGTTTTTACATCACAAAAGGCACAAGCTCTAGTGCAGGTGTCACCCATTATCATAAATGTTGCATGTCTTTTACTCCAACATTCAGTTATATTGGGGCAATTAGCTTCCTGGCAAACTGTAACTAAATTATTATTATTAACAACTGTTTTTGTTAAAAAAAATTCTTTACTATTTGTTAGTTTTGATCTTATCCAATCAGGTTTCTTTTTTATTGGATTAATTGGTTTGTTTACTTTTTCTGGATGTCTAATTGTCATTAGTATTTATAATGTATGTAGTTTCATTTGTTTTTCCAAATAAAAATTTTTCTCTAATTAAAATTTCTATATAATCTAAATCTAGATTTTCAGTTAATAATAAATTTTTAAATTCTAAATCTCTAATTTGTAAAGTTAATTTGACTTTTTCATTTTGTAAATTTACTAATATTTTTTTTTTTTCAAAGTAAGAAAAAAGACCTCTTTCTCCATCTAATAAATTGAAAAAAAAATAAATAATTAAAAATGTAGATATTAATAAAAAGTAATTATTTTTTATTTTTCTCAACATTAGTGAATCTTATTCATTTTTACATTTTTTCCTAGTTCTTCTTCAATTCTTATTAATTGATTGTATTTTGCTACTCTTTCTGACCTTGCCAAAGACCCAGTTTTTATTTGATTTGAATTTGTTCCAACAGCAAGATCTGAAATGAATGTATCTTCACTATCGCCAGATCTATGAGAAATTATGGTCTTATAACCTATAATGTGAGCAAATTTGATAACTTCAAGAGTTTCAGAGACTGTGCCTATTTGATTTAATTTAATCAAAATTGCATTTGATGAGTTGTTCAAAAAACCTTTTTTTAATCTTTGTAAATTAGTAACATATAAATCATCACCTACTATTTGGACGTTTTTTATATTTTTCATTAATTTACTCCAAGAGTGCCAATCATTTTCAGAAAATGGATCTTCAATAGATTTTATGTGATATTTATTGATCATTTTTTTATATTCATTAATTGATTTTTCTACAGAAATATATTTTTTTGAGTGAATTGAATACTTTGAGTATTTGAATAGCTCATTTGCCGCAACATCAAGACAAATACTAACATCTTTACCGTTTTTAAATCCAGATTTTTTTATTGCCTTAACAATTAAGTCTAATGCATCTTCATTTTTACTTATCATTGGAGCAAATCCACCTTCATCACCAACCGAAGTTGATAATTTTTTTTTTTTAATTAACAATTTCAAATTTTGTATAATCAAGTAACACATTCTCATTGCCTCAGTAAAATTTTTTGCTTTATCAGGCCTAATCATAAATTCTTGAATTCTTAGACCATTATTTGCATGAGCACCTCCATTAATAATATTCATTAATGGATAAGGAAGCTTAAAGTTTTTTTTTACTAAAAATGATTTATATAATGGAATTTTTTTTATTTTTGCAGAAAGTTTTTTAACTGCCATAGAAACTGCCAATATGGTATTTGCACCTAAATTGCTTTTGTGTTTTGTTCCATCTAAGTTAATTAAAATAGTATCTATAGCCTCTTGATTGTGTAAATTTTTATTTATCAATTTTTTTGCAATTTTTGTATTTACTAAGTTAATTGCATTCAACACACTTTTTCCTAAATATCTTTTATTTTTTTTGTCTCTTTTTTCATATGCTTCATGAGTACCTGTTGATGCACCTGATGGACAAATTGCAGAAGCACTAGCATTTAATGAATAAACTTCTGCTTCTATAGTTGGGTTTCCTCTGCTATCAAAAACTTGACGAGCTTTTATTTTTACAATTTTACTCATTTACTTTTTAATTAGATTATCAATTTCAAAAAGTTGTGAGAGTAAATTTTCTAATTTATCTAAAGGCACCATATTAGGACCATCAGATGGAGCATTATCTGGATCCTGGTGTGTTTCTATAAATACTCCAGCGACACCAACTGCAACAGCAGCTCTTGCCAAATACTTTACAAATTCTCTTTGACCGCCACTTTTTTCTCCAAGACCTCCAGGTTGTTGAACTGAATGAGTGGCATCAAATATAACTGGATAACCGTTCTTTGCCATTATTGGTAATGATCTCATATCTGAAACTAGTGTGTTATATCCAAAGCTTGCTCCTCTTTCTGTTACGAGTATATTTTCATTTCCAGAGTCTGAAATTTTTTTTGTTACATTAACCATGTCCCATGGTGCTAAGAATTGACCTTTTTTAACATTAATTATTTTGTTTGTTTTTGCAGCAGCAATTAATAAATCTGTTTGTCTACAAAGAAAGGCTGGTATTTGAAGTACATCAGCAT
>MDSV01097907.1_pt1 | contig 11574 bp, 13 predicted proteins | sample 810851 | NCBI WGS metagenome assembly MDSV01 (sample SAMN05326640, study PRJNA326480) | marine metagenome | isolation source: seawater | place: Atlantic Ocean: North East | collected 2012 | reverse complement strand
GCTCTTGGCGTCGATCCAGGCACCACAGTACCGGGAGTGGTAGCTCGTGTTCGCGCCAAACACTTCCGTCTCCAGGGCGTCGGGAAAGGCGCGCAGCGGACGACAGACACGGTAGCCGTGATCCAGCTGCTGTCGTTCTCCGGGGGCGCACGCGCCGCGCGCCAGCTCGCCGAGCGACGCCGAGGAGTTGTACTCGGCGTCGCCGTAAACGCTGGCGCTGCCCACGTAGGAGCAACCCAACCCGCGCAGCGTCGCCGTGCAGCTGGCACATTCATGCAACGTCGTGCACGAGTTGAACAGACTGAACAAGGCAAACACCGCCGCGATCCCCAGGATCCAGGTGGCCTCGACCTCCCCCTCGTCACGGCGTAGCTCGGCGCGCCGCTTGGCGACGCGTGTCCAAATGCCCGCCGCGACGCGCACCCCTCGCGCCACCGGGACTCCTTCCACGGGTGGCGCGTCCATGGCGCTGCACGCTTTACTTTTAATTCAAACTTAAGGGAATATGAGCCCGCCCCAGTCGCCCGAGCAGCACGCCGCACAGTATAGCGCGTACCCAAAAGTGAAGATCGGGATGCAGAAGCACGCGAGCACACCCGCGACGGAGCTGAGGAGGAAGGCGCAGTGCACGCTGTCGTTGCGCCGCGCGTACACAAGGTACAGCGTCAGGCAGTCGGACAAAATCTGGAGCCACACCGCGACCGACTGGCAGACGTAGGCCAGCGTCCAGACAAGTTTCAGTTCATGCAAGTAGGTGCCTTCGCTGAGCATGGCCTGCATGATCACAAACATCGAGAGCAGCACGACGGCCGCCTGGATGAAGTTGAGCGTGCCGACGATGCAGCCTTCGCACCGGCTGGAATAGGGGTCCCGGGTGAAAATCTTGTAGGGCGTCGACCCCACGTCAAAGGCCGCGCCGTTGCGCCCCGCGACGACGCGCCAGCACCGCGCGGTCACGCGCGAGAGAAAGGCCAGCGCGAGGGCTACGGCGTGGACGAGCCAAACCAGCCAGAAGAACCAGTCGGAAAAGTGGATGTCGAACATTCGCGCCTCCGCGGCCCAGCAGATGAGAACGATCAAACCAAAGACGAAGCCAAACACCGAGGCGACGCGGCCGGCGAGGACGACGAACGCGCCGATGGCGGTGGTGGCAAAGCACGAATGGCAGTGGGCGACCGCCTTGACCGCCGGCTCGGCGCGGGCCTGCACGCGGCTGCCGGGCGCCGCGCGGTCGATGACGTCCTCCTCGTCGTAGTAGTCGTCGTCCATCAGGTCGCTGTCCGCCGGCGGGAGCGCGCCGGCCGTCTTCATCGCATCAAACTGCATCGTCGTTCTTGTTCTTGGGCACCGAGTGTACCGTTATCTGAAGCCGGGTTTTGAACAATTCGCACGATACGACGAGGTAAATCGTGGCCATGCCAAAACCGACGGCAAACGCATACATCATCGCAACGAGGATTGGCATCCACGCCGGGTCGCCGATGCTCTTAGAAAGGTAGATGCCGGCGGAGAGCGTGATGCACGTGTTGGTGAAGCAGAGATACATCATTACAAAAACGCGCGGCCGACAGCGGCGCTTGGAGGTCACGGTGACATTGCGGTAGGGTGTCTTGCAAACGCCACAAAGGGTGTCTCCCTTGCTACGGACTAGCTTTTGCTGGCATGCCTTGTGGATGGCAAGGGTGCGACACGCGCAGATGCCGGTGAGCAGGGTGCCCTCGCCGCGGAGGCAGACAAAGCACTCGGCTCCGGCGTCGGAATCGGCGTCGGCCATCGACGACAACCTCGTCACCACCAGCCCTTTTCGCCGCCCGCAAAAAAGCTAGCGGCGGTGACGCGCACGTCGTTGAGCGCGTCGTGCAGCTCCAGCTCGTCGCGCACCGGACCGAGCAAGTGCTGGTGCAGCTCTATGTTCTTGGGCGGCTTGAGCCCACCGCGCCGGTTGGTGAGGTTGAGGCGGCGCTTCGAGTGCTCCATCGTGCAGAAGCAGTCGGCGGCCCGCAGGTCGCGCGCGAGGCCGCAGCTGCGCGCGGTGTTGGTGACGACGCGCGCGTCGAATTGCGCGTTGTGCGCCACCAGCTTGCCGCCCGCCGCCGCAACCCGGTCGAAAGCCTCAAAAAACTCGGTGAGCACAAACTGTGGTGCCATGCCCTTTTCCGCGAGCGTCTTCGCAGAAATGTGGTGCACCTTTTGCGCGTTCGGATCAATCTTCCGGCCCGGTGGCAGCGCCAGATACTCAGCGCGCGCGGACAACTCGTAGCCGCCGGCGTTGTAGATGCACCAAGCGATTTGAACGGCGAGGGGGTCCTTGAGTCCGGTCGTCTCCGTGTCAAACACCATCGCCGCGGGCACGGTGGGAGGCGGCGCGGGTGGCGCGGGTGGCGCGGGCGGCGCGGGCGGCGCGGGCGCAGCTTCTGCGACCACTTCTCTCGGCTCGGCGTCCTCGCCGGCCCCGAGCCGGAAGAAGGCGTCGGCGAGCTCGGCGAGGGAGCGCATCATGACATGTGGTTCCCATTCAAATTCTACAAGCACCCTACTCGTTAGCGCTTCAAATTCTAGCTCTTCCGCTCCGTCCGTCGGCGCTCGCGCTCTGCGTCCTTTTGGCGATGGCCAACTTTGACAACGAGTTGACTTGATCTTGAAGCACCGTGTCGCCCTTCTCGAACTCGTCCCTAATCTCCTTCTTGAGCTTTGCAGCTTGCTCCTCGTCGTCGGCGACATCCTCCCGCCGACTAGCCAAGAGTTTGTTCAGGAGGTCTCCGTCGACCTCTGCCAGTTTTTCGTCCGCCGCCCTGAATTCCTCGTAGGTGGACTGCGCATCTTTCTCATCCGCTTCGAGTTGCTGTCGAAGCTCCGTCACCAGGTCCACCAGCTGCTCCGGCTCCCGAAGACGTTCCTCTAGCTTCTGATCCAGCGCGTTGAGCTGCGCCTTCAGTGCGTCCATTGCGACGCGCTGCGCCTCGCGTTCCTTGGCCGCCGCCTCCTCCTCCGCCTCCTCCGCCTCCGCCTCCGCGTCGTCCTTTGCAGTTTGATCTTCCTCGTACTCGGCAAAAAGCTGAGCCGCCTCGCCTTTGAGCCTTTGGCTCCCCGTCGCCACCCACTGGTCAAGCCGTTCGGTCAACGCATCAATCTCCGCTTGAAGCTTTGTGTGCTCGTCTTTCTTCTCCAGGTCCTTTTGCACGTTTTCAGCCGCAACGGCTCTCCTGTACGCTTCAAAATTCTTGCGTCGCTCCGCGAGTTCCGCGTTCAGAGACGCTACCTTTGCTTCAAACCTTGCCTTGATGTCTGCGTGCTGGCGCGCATTCTCCTCCTTGAGTTGTTTCAGCTCGGCGTCGCTCGCGCCGCCGCCGCCGCCGCCGCCGCCGCCGCCGCCGCCGCCGCCACCGCCGCCGGCGTGCTTGAAGAATTCCTTGAGCTGCTCCCTCAGGAAGGGATTGCCGATGTACAGCGGTGGCAGCGGGTGAGGAGGCGTCCGCGCCGCCATCGCCCGCGCCCGTGTGCACCGTCTAGACGCTCTTTGGTGTACATACAAGACGCACGCATTATCTACGCGCCCGCGGTCGCAGATCTCCCACGCGAGATTGCTTTGCGACGTCAACATTGAGGCGCCGTCGTCCGATTCTACTCACAATCTTCTGCGCCGCATGCCAAGCCGCGTCAAGCATTCGCTGTGGGTGGAGGGCGTTCAAGTGTGCGCATATTGCGACAAGGAGCAACGCGGCAAGAAACCCAGGCATGCGCACTGGGACCAGTGTCCCCGTGCGCGCCATGCGGATGCGTGGCTCGCCCGCCAAGCGGAACTCCGGCCGGACGTCATCATTCTGCCGCCGAGCTACGTGAAGGTGGACGTGCCGTCGACGGCGGCGCGCCCCCGCCTTCCGGCGTTTCCGGAATCGCTAACCGGCATCCCGGTCGTCTACGCTACGACGGAGGATTGGGACGCGACCGCCGAAGCCGCCGCGGAGCCGTGGCCGAAGTGGGTGTCGGAATACTAATTTTTTTCCTAGTGTCACGTGACGTGTAACACCTACTTTGAGCGGCCGTCGAACATTTTTTGTGTTCAAACCCTTCGACCCTTTTTCTGCTGCGCACCACCACAGCGGGTGGTATGAACGACCACAATGTCCACATCTTGCTCGCGAAGGTGACCGCCTTGGAGACGCAGATGAAGAATCTGCAGGACACCTTGGAGCCGAGGATCCAGAGACTGGATGCATTGTTTATAAAACACCACCAGGTTCTCGAGAAGAAGCTTGCCCCATTCTGCAAAGGACTGCAAGCAAAGGTGACAAGACTGGAGGAGGATGTGGCCAACATCCGCATCACCGTGCCCGACCTCCCTCCGCTCGACGACGAGAAAATGCCTCCGTGGGAAGATTATGTGAGGGTGAAGGACGAGACGGTAGAGCCGATGTCTTAAAAATGGAGCATGCTTCTCGTGGCTGTGCACAGCCGATCAAACCCGCGAGAGGACACGCCAAGTGGCCCCGGCGCCAGCTTGCCACCGCATACTAGAAACAAAGTGCCGTAGAGCGGCGACTCGACCCGCGCAAACGCAACGACGGGATCGGCGTCGGCGTTGGCGTCGGCGTTGGCGTCGGCGTTGGCGTCGGCGTTGGCGTCCGCGAGCTCCGGACGCCACGGCAAGACCGACGCGTTGTTCACCGTCATCGCCGCCTCGCCGGCGAGCGGCTCCACGAGCCCCAACGTCGCCAACAACACCGGCGGTGGAACGTGACGCCGGCACGCGACCAGCGTGCCGAGCTCGCCCACGCCGACCACCCAGAACGCGCGCTTGCCGTCGCTGCCCCGCACGTCCGCCAAGAGTGCGCCCGAAGCACGCCGTGACGGAATTCGGGAGCGCCGCATCTTCTTGTCCCGGCGCACCTCGGAGACGACGAGGCGCCGTAGCACCCGGCGCATCTCGCGCTCCTTCTCGCGTCTGCGCGCGCCTTTTGTCGTTCGCTTCGGCTCCGTCGCTATCATGCGCATGCGAGATTGTGCTCGTCTTGCAAAGAAGAGCATGTGGACCCGGCTTAGCGCGTGGTTTGGTTCGGCCCTGGCCGAGCCGCCGCCGGAGTGGGCGCCGCCGCCACCGGCGTCGTCGCCGGTGGCGGTGCGGGAAGACTCGCAACCGCAACCGCAACCGCAGCCGTCGACTACGGCGCCTCAAAGCGCGGTGGCGCCAAAGCGGACTTCGTTGCCCACACTTTCCCAGTACATTATCGACGCGTACATTGACCTCGTCCGCGGCGGCGTGCTCGAGAATGGCGCGGCGCTCGAAGTGTACAACCAGGGGCAGCGAATGCTCTTTGCGCAGCCCGAGCAAGATCCACTCGGCGTGCTCACCACCACCCTCTTCTTTTTGCGCTTCCACGACATTGTCGACCTGTCGTGGAAATCGCGCCAGTCGGCCGCCGTCACGCTCACCACGTTCCACAAGCTCTGCACCTCGCAGCGTTCCCTGCGCAGCCTTCTGACCGTGGAGCGGGTCATCCGTCGCTTTCTGCTCCCCAAGGAAGAAGCCGTCGTCCGCAACCTCGACGCGCTCGTGCACAACCACGTGGACCTCGAGTGCCGGCTCGCGTGGCAGTGCGACTTGCTGCACTTTTGGCAGACCTCGCCGATGGCCGGCGTCGAGGAGCGGCTGTGGGAGCTGCTCAACGCCGGGCATCTTACCGAGTCTGCCGTGATCATGGTTCGCGGCATCGTCTTCTACTTCCTTGCAAACGCGCTGCTCGACGGGCACTATGCCAAGCACTTTGAGATTTATTCGGTCTACGACATGGGATGCGCGGTCGTGGGACTCGCAATACTGTGCGCGCGGCGCGCATGGCACGACATCGATCACTGCTCCGACTTGACGGGCAGGCACCGTCGCTGCGCGATCACGCTCCTGGGGGTGACCCGTCGTACGCAAGCGCATCGCATCGCGTCGTACTCGGATTCCACGTACAAATTGAGCACGGGGACATGCGTGACTCCAGCAAACCTGAAACTGGTTGCTGCAAGTCTTGCCAGCGCAGAGCCTCCGCCACCAGCGAGCGCAGCACCCGCTGCTCCGTGATCTCCGACGGCTCAATTGGCAGTGCAAGCTTGCGCCGGAGCGGCACGCGCTGTTCGTGTGTGATCATGGTCATGTTGATCAAGACCAGCGCGCCGAGCAGTGCCTCCTCCCGCTCCTTCCGCTCCGTCGGGTCGCCGTAGCGCCCCATGCGGTGCCGAATGAGAATAGATACCCCAGTCCCGTAATGCTGCGAGATTCGCACGCGGCGCCTCAACCCTAGCTAGCGCACAGTCTTTTTTAATCTCGCGCGAGATCACACACTCTCTTCGCTCCCTTCGCTCCCTTCGCTCCCTTCGCTCACTCCGCCTGGTCGGCCACCGGCGCCGCCGTCGCCGTCGCCGGAGACGCCTCCGGCGTCGCCGCCGAAGAGGAGGACCCCGCCGCCGAGTTCCCCGCCGCCGAGTTCCCCGCGGCGTGCGCGGCCGTGCGCTCCGCAAAGAGGCGCTGGTACGTGCCAGCGCCGTAGTCGAAGCGCCACGAGCCCGTCCCCGTCGAGGCCGCCGTCTGCCGCGTGGTGTTCAGGCTGCCACCAAACTTGTCCGGCGGGTCGAGCACATCGTTGGGCCGCCGCGACCGGAAGAAGGCGCCGTGGCCGCCCGTGTGCGAACCGTTGCCGAAGGTGAAGCCGCACGCCTGGATGTTGGCGCGGTTCCACGGCGTATTCTTGAATTGCTCGTACACGTCGCCCTTGCCAAACTCCTTGGCCGGGACGAGTATGACAAGGTCGCCGGTGTTGTTGCCCGGGGCGGCCAGGAGGACGAACGCGTGGTGGTCGCGCGCGCGCTGCACCCAGTCGCGCTCGTCGCCCGCATTCTGCGTCGCCGGCGTCTGGTCAATCTGCTGGAGCGCCTCCATCACCTGGTCGTAGTAGCCCTTGTTCGCAAAGTGCGGATCGCGGCACACGGGGCACTCGACCCAGACGTTGCTCGGGAAGACGGCGGGCACGCGGTCGCCGTCGCCCGTAAGGTGCGAGACGTCGTCGCGCAGCTCGTACGTCGGGTATTCCTCGTCCGGCGTCGCGTCGCGCCAGTAGGCATTCGTCTCGTGGCGCATCGTCGGCTTCACATTCTCCATCGCCTGCCGGGCAATGCACATCGGGTGGAACGCGTGGAAGCACATCTTGCCCGTGATCGCCATTCCGCCGACCGTCGATGTGAACGCCTCCTGGCAGATGCCGCAGTCCATCGTGTCCAGCTCCTTCTTTTTCTTGCAGAGATCCTGCTCAAGAGCAGCCACCTCCTCCCAGAGACGCTCCCACTCCGCGTCGTCAGCCTGCTCAACCTGCGTCCGCTTGAGATAGAGCACCTCCTCGAGCGCGCGCACGATGGGGTCGTCGGCGCCGTGGCCGCCCGTCTCATTCTTCTCTCTCACGAGCGCGCGGAGCGCCTCCAAGCGACCCTTCAGAATCGCTTGATTCTCGTTCCGCGCCCGGTCGTCGTAGGCGTCCTCGACCACTTGCGCCCGCTGCCCGGCGAGCGAACCGTCTTCGCCCCGGGCGGCGGCGCGCACGCCGACCTGAGCGCGCAGCCCCTCCAGTTCGCGAAGGTGCGCAAACAGCGCGGCACAGATCGTGCCCTTGTGGGCCCGATTGGCCACGCACGCCGCGTTCATGCATTGCTGCTGGCGCGCGGCGCCCCGCCCGCGGGCCGAGGCGGCGTTGAAAGCGCCGACGTTGGCACGCGGAATCGACATGGCAAAAAATCGAGTCGCACGGTCACGGCGCCTCAAAGTAAGCGTACGAGATTTCGCGAGATTGACCAGTAGGAGTTTCTTCTTACAAGGAAAGCAAAGTCTGAAACCCCTGGGACTTTCGAACTTTCAAGAATCTCGCGGGCCGAGCTTGGCAATCTCGGCGCGGACGCGCTCGACGTAGCCGTAGGCCGCGCGCCGGCCCTCGCCGAGCGACCCCTGCGTCTGCATGCCGTCGGCGGGGTCCAGGTCCACGGGCGTCGCAAACGCCCACGCCTCGTCGACGACCCAGGCAAGGTCCGGCGAATTGTACCAGACCGACGGCCACGACGGGTAGCAGCCGCGCAGGCGCACAAGCCCGAGAATCTTGCCGTAGGTGTAGCCGTGCGCCTCGTCCCGCGCGAGGGGCGGCCGCTCCGGCGACTGCAGCCGCAGCCGCCGCTCGTAGTCGTCCATGAGCGCCCGAGGCGGCAGGGCCTTGGACGACGCGACGAGCAGCCAGGCGGGGCGGTCGGGGCCGCAGTCGGGCGTCAGCGGCCACGTGCGGTTTTCGACGTCCTTTTCGCCGCGGACGAGCGCCTGCGCCCACGGCTGCTTCACCTTGACAATCTTTGTCGACGGGCCGACGACGCTGGGCGGCGGCGGCGCGCGCGCGCTCGGGGCCGCGACGCCGAGGTGCGACAAGGGCGGAAGCAACCGCGGCGCGGGCGCAGGCGCAGGCGCGGCGTCGTTCATGTGCGCGCTGTCTGACACAGTCTTTCAATTATTATCACGAGAATTTAGCGCAGTGGCGCGCTGCACGGATCCCACTTCACGGTCGCGCAAATCCTATAGTTCCACTTCCCGTCCGCCTCCATCGCGGCAAGCTGTTCATCCGTGACACGGTACGAGGCAATGTCCAAGTACAACATCTCAAAGATTTTGCGGTTGAGTTTCGGTTCCCAAACATCGATGTTGTCGGCAAACCAATCCCCAAACTCCAGCTCGTCTTCAAAGTAGTCTTCCGTCAACGTCATTTCGAGCACCTCCGTGCAAAACGTGCGGTGATCCCGCAGACCCTCCGCGTTACAGCCGTAGAAGTACAACGCTTGTGCCGGCCAGGAGTCACCAAAGTCGGCGTGACGCTCGCCGTTCATCCTTCGCGCCAAACACTGCAGCTGGTGAAACGGAAGAGGAGAACGCACCACGCTCCGCTTGATGACCGTCTCCCCAGTTTTCACCAGCGTACCGTAATGGTCGAGCAGCCCAAAAAACCACGGTGCGTTGCTGCGTGGGATCAGAGAGTCGCCTCGGACGTCGCCTGCTCGGGCACCGACCAAGATGGCGTCCTCCACAATGGGGCGCAGCTGCAGCTCCTGGACTAGCCGCGCCATCTCGTCGGCTTCGCGCGCCTCGAGCACGGCGCGAAGCGCGGCGGTCGTCCGCAAGTCCGCCTCGAGCGTGGGGTCGGGCGCGGGCGCGGCCGCGTCCGCGTCGGCGTCGGCCATCGCGCGACGAGAGGCACGCGGCGCTTCCTCGCGTTTGGTGCCACGGCGCCTCAAAGCAAGCGTCAGTACGCGAGATTGCAACGAGATTTCTACGCGAGATTGCACATCTGCGACGTTTGCTTTGAGGCGCCGTACCGTCTTGCGCTCTCGCCGCTCCATGCCGCTCGTGTCTCCGGCCTCCCGCCGCTCCATGCCATCGGTTCGGACAAAGTGTCCGAAGACAGGTCACGACGACGACGACCACATCTTCCCGCTCGTCGACCCGCCCCGGGTCGTCAACGTCGAGAAGTCGCAGGCGCTCATTAAGGTCTTGCGAAAGGAGGGCTTGGTTGCGATGAACCACGATTTTGCCCCGCTCGCCGCGCAGATTCTCGGGTACGTCATGGGCCTGACGGAGGCCGTCGGAACCGCGGCGTACGCGCTCTTTGTCGGCCCGGTGACCGGCGAGGATCCGCCGCCGCCCTGGCCAGCGTACGCGCTCTCCATTCGCCAGAACGTCTTCAAACACGAGAAGGAGCCGCACAAAACCTGCCTGTATCTGTGCTGGACTGTCTTGGTCGACCTCGACGGCGCGCCGGAATCCCGCATCGTCGTCAAGGACCGCCCCTTTGCGCCGGAGGTGCTGCCGATGTACCCCTCGTTCATCGCGCGCCTCGAACGATGCAAGAAGATGACCGCCACCATGCTTCTTGGATGTTGTGTGGCAAACGACCTCGACTGCGCCTACCACACGCTCGCCTGCGTCGTGTTCGTCATCTCGCACCAATACATTCCACACCGTCTCATGTGGATGACGGCGTCCACCATCGATTGGGCCTCGCTCGCCAACATGCTGGAAGACGCCTACGATCACATTCAACTCGACCATCCGCACCGCCGCTTTGTTCGCCAGGCTCTCTTCCCGCACAACAGCCATTGGCGCCTCATGCCGGCCTTTTCCAAGCTGTGCTACGAGGCGCTCCAAGAGGAACACGAGTGCGCGACGCGCCGCGGCTGGTCCACCCATTCGATCGAACGACAGATGGGGATGTGGGCGAGTCTGCATACATCGTGTTCGAGCGCTAGTTAGTAAATGGAATTGTGTGTGCACTTCGGAGCGTCTGCGCCCGCGCCCGCACCCGCGCCCGCGCCCGCGCCCGCGCCCGCGCCCATGGCCGACGACGGCCTCGCCTCCGGGCCCCGGCTCGTCCTCGACCTCAAACAAATCCTCCGCGAAGTCGAGGACGCCCACGAGTACGAGACCCGCCTCACCGGCCAGCTCGAGACCATCCTCGCCGACGCGCTCCCCGCCTTTGGCGGCTGCAAGCTCGGCCACTTTGACGGCGTCGAGCACGGCGTCGTGCTCTCCAAGACCTACGCCGCCGCCTCGCACGCCGCGCGCAACCACGCCAACACCCTCTTCTACGCGCTGCGCACGCGCCACAACTCCGCCGCCCTCCTCACGCTCCAGCGCATCGAGGCCCTCCGCGGCACCTGCGCCGGCTGCGAAGAGTCGCCGCTCGCGATGCTCTTCCTCCTCCGCGACTCGCAGCTCATCCTCACCAACCTCCAGCTCCGCGCGCTCACCCGCGACGGCCTCCGAGACCTCCTCTGCGCCATGGAGCGCGCCACCGTCCGCTGCCCCGTCTGCGACGACTTTCTCTACGAGAAGGCGATGACCACGCTGCCCTGCGGCCACGCGCTCCACACCGACTGCTACGCCACCCTCAGCATCGCCAGCACCGACGTCACCTGCCCGGCCTGCCGCGACGGCGACCTCGGCAAGCCCGCCGTCCTCGCCAACATGGCGGCCGACGCCTTCGCCAGCCAGATGCACGCCGTCGAGACCACGCTCAGCAACCTCGCCGTCAGCGCGATCGAGGAGATCGACGCCGACGCCGACGCCGCCGACGACGCCGACGACGCCGACGCCGCCGACGCCGACGCCACCGACGCCGTCCACCCTGCCGCCGAGGGTTCCGAGGCGATAATGAGAGAGTAGTTCCCAGGGGGTAACACCGAGACAGTTGCACCTCCGTGCGCTAACCACTTCTCACAGAGCTCCGCCGAGCCACTCAGAAACAGACCTAGTCGACCCCCACCGTCCACCTTCCAGCAACCATGGCCGAGAAATTCCGAAGCTACATGGGTCCCGGTAAGCTTTGTCCCTTTGAACTGTCCACTGGACCCGTCTTGTATTTTCTGAAAACTCACAAACTTGCTCCTCCGCCACAGGTGACAAGGCCCTCCCGCGCGCCAATGAGGTCCAGGGCTACCAGCCGGTGTCGCGCATCGGCGAAGTGGTGATGAACGCGTTTGTGGACGCTTACGAGCACCAGGTCCTCAAGGGCG
>MDSV01070741.1_pt1 | contig 11575 bp, 12 predicted proteins | sample 810851 | NCBI WGS metagenome assembly MDSV01 (sample SAMN05326640, study PRJNA326480) | marine metagenome | isolation source: seawater | place: Atlantic Ocean: North East | collected 2012 | reverse complement strand
TTAGATATGTCTTACTTTGGTTATGGTCATACATTCCAAATGACTACACAGAAGTTTCACGATCTCTTCGGTTCTCTGCCGCGCCCACAAGAAGCAGAATTAACCCAGAGGGATATGGATCTTGCTGCAAGCATACAGAAAGTAACTGAAGATATGGTTATAAATTTATCTCAATATGTACGCAAAGAAACTGGAGAAAAGAATTTAGTATTAGCAGGTGGTGTAGCTCTTAACTGCGTGGCAAACGGCAAGCTTTTAAAGAAAGAAATTTTTGACAATATTTGGGTTCAGCCTGCTGCGGGAGATGCGGGCGGTTCCCTTGGAGCTGCCCTAGTAACTCATTATCAAATGCTGAATAAGCAAAGGATTACGAGTAAAGATGATTCTATGTACGGAAGTTTTTTAGGACCTCAATATACACAAGGTGAAGTTGAAACCTCTTTAAGTAAACTAAATGCTAATTTCAATATACTCTCAGAGCAAGATCTTATTGAGCAAACTGCTAACTTATTATCCGAGGGAAAAGTTGTAGGTTGGCATCAAGGCAGAATGGAATTTGGTCCTAGAGCTCTTGGAGCGCGTTCAATTTTGGGTGATGCTAGGTCACCAAAAATGCAAAAAATACTTAACTTGAAAGTTAAGTTTAGAGAGTCTTTTAGACCTTTTGCACCATCGATTCTAAGTGAATTCGTCTCTGAATGGTTTAACTTAGAGACAGAAAGTCCCTATATGACAATTGTTGCGAAAATCAATGAAAGTCACAGAAAGGACTTGGACAATAAAGATAAAAATTTATTTGGTTTAGATAAATTATACCTGGAGCGCTCTAGCTTACCGGCAGTAACCCATGTAGATTATTCTGCAAGAATTCAAACTGTTCATAAAAAGACTAATCCTAAATATCATGCCCTTGTATCCAAATTTCATGAATTAACAGCTTGTCCGGTTATAATTAATACTTCATTCAATATTCGTGGAGAACCAATAGTTAATACTCCCAAAGACGCGTTTAGATGCTTCATGGGAACAGAAATGGATATACTGGTTATAGGAAACTGTATCCTAAAGAAGGAAGAACAAGACCCAGCCCTTTTTGAAGGTTATCAGGATGCATTTTCGCTTGATTAATGAAAAAGAAAATATATTGGATAGATTTATAGATGATCAAAAGTAACTTAGACAAATTCAAAAATAAGATTTCATCTTTTTTTAATTCAAATAAACAAAAAAATAACCCTGAACCTACAAATAATCAACTTGATCCTGACCTTAAAGACGAAGATCAAAGCTCCGATGACATATATCCTCTGTGGTAATTTGTAACTAGTGAATAAGTTTATTTACAATTTTAAAAATTTAGTTAAAAAGCAGCTCTTGACTGTAAGAAGGGGGCTACTATCAACCTTTATTTTTTTAGCATTTCTTCCTTTGATCGTAGTGATAATTTTTGGTTGGAATTTCTTTGTAGGAAGATTTCCTATTCCATTAGAAACCTTATCTCTTAAAGTATTAGCAATTACATTTGTTTTTCTTTTAGTGAGTATTTTTTTTCTGCTGTCAATTGAAGTTTTTTTTAGAGCAATATATTTTATAGTCAGGAAAGAAATCTATGTTCCGGAAGGTAGGGTGAAATCTAATAAACTGTATGCTAAACCTCATCCATATTTACCCTTTGTTTATAAATCTCAGTTTGCAACCCAAGAAAATAAAACAGCCAAATATCCTCTCCACAAAGGAAAATTCACTTTTTCCGAATTGACGACTAATAATTTAGGGTTTACTAATGGATTAAATGGCGATAGGGATGTTCTTACAGAAAAACCTTCCCATCTTTATAGGATTAATTGCCTAGGAGCATCTACTACGGGTAATTATATTTCTAGAGATGGTAAAAATTTCTCTTATCCTCTAGAACTAGAAGCCTTACTTACTCAAAGATATGAGACTGAGGTAGAAGTTAATAATTTTGGATTAGGGGGATACAACTCTGCTGATATCTTAATAAGATTCCTTCTTGAAGTTGTAGACACTTGCCCTGACATGATCATAATTTATCATGGTCATAATGATATTAAGTCTTATCTCACTCCCAATTTTAAAGCTGACTATAGTCATTCCAGGATCAATCTTGGGGAGAATTATTGGAAATTTGAAATAGGGGAAAAATTACCTTTACTTAATTTTCATTTTTTTAATTTTTTACTAGAAAGATGGTTTCCCGTTGGCTTGAGAAATTCTCTTCTTGATTTTGTTTCTAAAGGAAATATTGACCTAAATATTGATCCTAAACAGGGACTTGCAATCTATAAAAGAAACTTAGAATATTTAATTGGAATCTGTAAGCTTAGAAATATAGAAGTTGTCTTAAGCACTTACGCACATTTTTTGTATGATGATATTAAAGAAAGTCAATTACATAAGAAATATGGTGAAATCATCTCGGAAGAAAACAAAATTATTAAGGATCTAGCTTATCAATATAAAATACCAGTTGTGGATAATGCGAATTTAATCCCTCAAGAAGAAAAGTATTTCTTAGATAGTATTCATTTCACTCCCGAAGGCATGCAGCTTTTGGCTAAAAACTTTGCTGACAGCTTAAAAATTAATTTTAAGAAATAACACTGTTATGAAAAACTCAGAAAATAAGGAAATTAAATCTAATGAACTAAATTTTGTATAAACACCATATAAAATTTCTTACAGCGAAAGAAAATACGAGAGGAGATAGGAGCAAAATAAATGACCAAAAAAATAGAACTAGACTTGGGTTGTGGAAACAAAAAAAGACCGGGAACAATAGGTGTTGATTACAACGCCAGAGTGGATGGTGACATAAGTCATGATTTAAATGAGTTCCCTTATCCGTTTGAAGAAAATACTATCGATAAGATCTATATTGATAATTGCCTTGAGCATCTTGATAGTCCTATGAATGTTATGGAAGAAATACATAGGATTTTAAAACCAGGCGGTCAGCTTTTAGTTATAGTTCCATACTTTAGATCTCCCTCAGCGTTTCATGATCCAACGCATAAAACTTTTTATACTACTCAGTCATTCTCTTATTATGATCCAAATCATGATATTGCGAAAAGATATGACTATACAAAAGCATTCTTTGATATAGAAAGGATTGTTTTTCATGAAGATCAAAAAAGCGGCTTCATAAAAAATCTGGTAGTTAAATTTGCTAACAAATGGCCTTCCACTTATGAAAATACATTAAGCTCTGTCTTACCTCTTCATGAAATATCTTTTTATATGAGAAAAATATAACTGTTCAGAATTAATGAATAAACCATTGATATCAATTTGTATTCCGACTTTCAATAGAGCGACTAAACTTCATAATTGCTTGAAGTCTATAGAAATTGCCAATATAAATAATTTTGATGATCTTGAAATCTGCATATCAGACAATGCTTCGAATGATGATACTTCTCAAGTTATTGAGCTATTTAAAAAAAAAATTGCAATAAACTATAATAAGAATAAATCAAACTTAGGTATTCCTAAAAACTTTCTAAAAGTTGTTTCAATGGCAAAAGGGGAGTACGTATGGTTGGTTGGGGATGATGATCTCATACTGCCAGATACTTTTGATAGGCTGTTACCTTTGTTAGATCAAAATCGTGAAATTGATTTTTTTTACCTTAATTCTTTTCACTTGAGTAGTGATTTTTTCAAGGCACATAGTGCTCCGTTTGATACCAGAGATCTACCAAAGCAGATGGAACCTTTCTCGAAAAAGAAAGAATCTTACGAGCTAGAATTTTTTGAACTCGTTGACCCTGGCGTAAGTTTCGATTTTTTAGGTGGAATGTTCTTATCTGCTTTTAGAAAGTCTAAATGGGATGAAATGACAAATAAGTTAGATCCAGTGGCCATTTCTTCAAATATTACATTCTCTCATTTTGATAATACCTTTCCTCATTTGAAGATTTGGGCGCACGCTTTTTCAAAATCTAAGGCATATTTCAATGCTGATCCTATGAATGTCTGTGTTTCAGGTTTTAGAGAGTGGTCAATGATGGAACCTCTTATTAGGAATATAAGACTACTAGAGGCTTTAGATATTTATAGAAAAAATGGGATGTCATTTTGGAGATATATTTATTGTAAAAATTATGCTTTAAGAAATTATTTTTCTAATACTGTTAATATGCTCCTAAATAGGAACACTTATGGTTTTCAACTTGGTTTGTTTAGGCATTTCTTTAGATGCGCTTTGTTTCCAAATACCTATTTATCAATTATTTACTTGATTATAAGGAAGGTTAAAAATCAAATTAAGTAAATACTTACTAAGGAAAAAAATAATATGAATGAAATCAGTAAATGTGAAGTTTGTGGCAATATTCATTTAACGCCGGTCTTAAATTTAGGCAATCATCCAATGTGTGACGATTTAGTTGAAGTTGGAGACCCAAGGATGTGTAAAGAGTATCCAATTGAAATACTATTTTGTAATGTATGTCTTACCGCTCACCAGAAATATCAAGTACCTAAGGAGGAGCTATTTCCCAAGAATTATCATTATCGATCAAGATTTACTGCTGATGTTCTATCAGGAATGTCTAGTTTGGTTGACTCATGTGAAAGTAATTACGGAAGTCTAAAAGATAAATTAATCTTGGATATCGGTTGTAATGACGGTAGTTTATTAGACTTTTTTAAGGCCAAAGATGCTATTACTCTAGGCATTGAGCCTACAGGTGCCAGTGAAGACGCCAAAGAAAAAGGACATACTGTATATTCTGAGTATTTAACTGAATCCTTAGCTGAAGAATTTGTGCAATCTCATGGACATCCTAATATCATTACCTTCACTAATGTTTTTGCACATATTGAAGATCTAGATGGAGTCTTAAATTCTTTGTTAATCTTAAGTGACGAGCACACGAAGATTGTTATAGAAAATCATTATCTAGGAGCTGTGCTAGATAGAAATCAGTTTGATACTTTCTATCATGAACATCCCAGGACTTATAGCTATAACTCCTTTAAGTACATGGCTAAAACTTTAAGAATTAATCTTGAAAATGTTGAATTTCCCTCGCGTTATGGGGGAAATATTAGAGTATTCATGGGAAAAAACTCAAATCTGGAGTCATCTTTTTCACCTGAAAAGCTAGATAAAAAAGAAAATGGTTTTGAATCTCAGTTTAATACTTTAAGAAATAATATTGATAAATGGATGGTTACAAAACAAAAGGTCATAAACAAATTAAATGAAGAGTTTGGCAAGATTCCTGCAAAAGCTTTTCCTGGAAGATCTGCAATCCTTGTAAAAATGCTAAATATTGATGAGGACATAATCTCTACTGTTTATGAAAAACCTGGCTCTTTAAAAATAGATCATTATGTTCCCGGAACAAGAATACCTATTTCTTCTGATGATGATTTATTTTCTAACTCAGATTTGGGTAAACCCTTATTGAATCTAGCTTGGCATATAAGTGAAGAGATAAATAAATATCTAACTAATAGTGGATATACTGGGAAGATTATAGATATTTTAGATCAAGAAGATTTCACGTGAATATCTTATTAATGGAGTAATTTTCTTTTTTGTTTCTAATGGATATTAAGGCCTCTAAACAAAAGATAGCAATATATGGAGGAGGACGCTGGGCAAAGGTTTGGCTAAAAATTTTACTACAAAATACTCATCAAGATCTTCTATTCTCTATTCATTCAAATGGACTATATAGAGATATGATTGAATGGATTGAAGCTCAGGATTTAAATAAAAGAGTCAACGTCTCAAAAGAAGCTCCTGACTTTTTAAAACAAAATTATATTGGTGCTGTGGTAGTAAATGCAGCTAGTAGTCATAAAGATTCGGCCTTAAGTGCCATCCAGGCCAATATACCTGTACTAGTAGAGAAGCCCTTAACAACCTCTTATCTTGATACAGAAGTTCTCATTAAAGAAGCAAAAAAGCATGGAGCGCATTTACTTACTTCGTGGGTCTTTCTCTATGCAAGCTATTTAAGAAATTTTAAAGATTTAATAGATAACACAACTCAGATCAACTCCATTACATTGGATTGGTTTGATGCTTTTTCTGAAACTAGATATGGAGAATCAAAAAATTATGATAAGTCCATTCCTATTTTTATGGATGTCTTGCCTCATATAATTTCTATTTTATCCATGATTCTAGGAAGTAAGGACATTAAGTTTTCTCAACTTAATGTAGATAATGGTGGTTCAAGTTTTGATCTGACTATTTTAATTTCTGGAGTTCCTTGCAATATTCACCTTAAAAGAGGAGCAGCTGATAGAAAAAGGGAAATTAAAGTTGAAGCTGAAGATATCTATAAAATAGACTTTTCTCAAGAACCAGGAATTATTTCTCTTCAAGAAAATAGAATTATCGGTGATATTCAATGGGATAGTTCTGATTCTCCTTTGACACTAATGGCTAAAGATTTCTTAGAAGGCATTAAAACTTCAAAGTTCGATGAAAAACTAAATTGTAATTTAGCGTTAATTTCCAGTCATCTTGTTGACGAACTAAAGCCTATTTACAAGGAAACTCTTTTCCTTTGGTTTAAAAAGGTAATTTTAGAAGAATCATTTGAGGATAAGGACCTTCTATACTTTATTTTAGAATATTTTTCTGGCGTTTTAGATCCAAGAATTCTTAGAAGAGTTAATAACGAAACATTTTTAAAAGCTTTTAAGAGCAATAAATTAAAATTTGAAATTATAGATATTCAGAATGAAAATTTTATTTATGAGATGGATAAGTTTATGATGAGCGTTTTCAATACTATAGAAAGTTAGCACGTTTATAGTTTTAAGTTTTATTCTGATAAATATAGGAAAATAAATGCTAAGTAGTGAATTAGAGTTCTTTGAAGGAAAAAAAGTTCTCATAACGGGCCATAATGGTTTCAAGGGAACATGGCTAACTCAAGTGATGATTCTTTCTGGAGCAGAGGTTGCTGGTTATTCTTTACCTAATTCAGATGAGCACAGCCATTTTGATGGTCTAAATTTAGACCATCTGATTGAGAATCATGAAGATGATTTATTAAACTTTGAATCATTGCAGTCTGTAATCAATGATTTTCAGCCTGACATAGTTTTTCACTTGGCAGCCCAGGCTTTGGTAAAAGTATCATATGATGATCCTGTTTCAACTTTCTCTACCAATGTTATGGGGTCACTTAATGTCTTAGAAGCCATTAAGTCTTGCGCTTCTGTTAGAAGTTTGGTTTATGTTACTTCAGATAAATGTTACGAAAATGTTGAATGGGAATGGGGTTACAGAGAGACTGACAGATTAGGAGGTCAAGATCCATACAGTGCATCCAAAGCTGCAGCTGAGATTCTTTTTAGTTCCTATACAAGATCCTATTTTTCGGAAAGAAAGAACTTTGGAACGGCTTCAGTTAGAGCTGGTAATGTAATTGGTGGGGGTGACTTTTCTCTTGATAGGATAGTACCTGATTGTATTAGAGCCATTCGTGAGGATAGACCTATTGAGCTTAGGAATCCTTTTTCAACAAGACCTTGGCAACATGTTCTTGAGCCTTTATCTGGCTATATTGAATTGGCCAAATTACTTTATGAAGATCCTCTCAAATTTTCAAGATCTTGGAATTTCGGACCTAACACCCAAGAAGTTTTGAATGTAGGAGATGTGGCCAACCAGATAGTTAGGATATATGGTAAAGGAAGCGTATCTCCAGATCCTGTTTCTTCAGATTTTCACGAAGCTAATCTTTTGCAACTGAATTGCGATCTAGCCCATCAATTGATGGGATGGTATCCTAGATGGGATGTGTATAAGACTCTAGACGTAACGACAAAATGGTACAAACAAGTAGATGAAGGTATTCCGATGAAAGAGGTAACAAAGTCTCAGATAGAGGATTATTTTGGAAATAAATTATGATAGAAGGAGTATCACTTATACCATTAAAACAAATACATGATGAGCGTGGAAAAGTTATGCACATGTTGCGTCAAACAGACTCTCATTTTAGTCAGTTTGGAGAAATATATTTTTCTTGTACTTATCCTGGAGTAGTTAAAGGTTGGCACAGACATAAGGAAATGACTCTAAATTATGCTGCTGTCTCTGGTTCAGCTAAAGTTGTCCTATATGATGATCGTTCTTCTAGTACTACATTTGGTCAGATTCAAGAGATCTATCTAAATCAAGAGAACTATTCTTTGTTGGTTGTTCCTCCTCAGGTCTGGAACGGGTTTAAAGCAATTGGTACAAAGGAAGTTATAGTAGCTAACTGCGCAACCATTCCTCACAGCTCTGAAGAAATAGATAGACTAGAATATAATGATAAATCTATCCCTTATGACTGGGGAATAGTACATAAATAGACTTTTAGCTTTATAGGAACTGCATAAAAGAAAGGGTAAATTATGAAAGTAGTAATTCTTGCGGGAGGGTTTGGTACAAGGTTATCTGAATACACTGACTCTATACCTAAACCTATGGTAGAGATAGGAGGGAAGCCCATAATTTGGCATATTATGAAGAGATATGCAGATTATGGATATAGTGAATTTGTAATAGCTCTAGGATATAAAGCAGGAGTTATAAAAAACTACTTTGCAAGTTATCACCTTGGACAAAATGATTATACCGTCAACCTATCTTCCGGAGAAACTACTTTTAGAAATCAAGGCGATTTAGATTGGAACGTCACTATGGTTGATACAGGTCTAGATACTATGACTGGGGGTAGAATCAAGAGACTAACTGAATATTTAAAAGATGAGACATTTTTGCTCACTTATGGAGATGGAATTTCTGATGTTAATATTGAAGAGCTAGTTAAGCAACACAAGAGTAATAAAAAAATTGTAACTTTGACTGCCGTCAGACCTACTGCTCGCTTTGGCGAGCTTGAAATAAAAGAGAATTTAGTAACTTCTTTTCAAGAAAAATCACAGTTAAAGCAGGGTTGGATTAATGGAGGTTTTTTCGTTTGCGAACCTGCACTACTAGAATACATTGAAGATGATACGATAATGTTAGAGAGGGAACCCTTAGAACGTTTGTCAGAAGAATCTCAACTAGGCGCATATTTACATGATGGATTTTGGCAATGTATGGATAGTAAAAGAGACCGGGATCTACTTCAATCTCTTTGTGATAGTGGAAATCAGCCTTGGTTGATAGTCAGATAAATAATTCAGTTCTTATAACGGGTGGTTCAGGTTATTTAGGCTCACGAATTGGTGAATACTTATCTAATTTAGGGTATCAAGTTTATTTAGGTTCACGCAAAGATATTCCCTATGAAATTCCTTCAGGTTGTAAAAATATAATTACTGATTGGCAAGATCCTGATCTGGAGTTTTGTACTGATTTTGATTTAATAATACATTCAGCAGGTATGAATGCAAAAGATTGCGCTGATGATCCTACATCCGCATTAGAATTTAATGGTCGCTGCACAGAAAGATTAATCAAAAAAGCGATCAAAAGTAAGTCTAAAAAGTTCTATTACCTTTCTACAGCTCACGTTTATAACAGCCCTTTAATAGGCCATTTTGATGAATCCTCTTCTGTTCAAAATCAACATCCCTATGCTACATCTCATTTTTATGGAGAAAAGGCTCTTATAAAAGAATTAGAAAATAAAAATATAAAGGGTGCAGTCCTCAGATTATCGAATTGTTTTGGACGACCAGCTACAAATGCAAAGGAATGCTGGAATTTAGTCTTAAATCAATTTATCAGAGACGCTGTATATGAAGGGAAGATTCACATTACAGGAAATGCTTTATCTAAAAGAGATTTTCTTCCAATAATGGAATTAAATACGGTTATCAAAAAAATAATAGATTTCCCATCTATTACTCCATATATTATAAATATCTCAACAGGGAGAACTCTCAGTCTGGAAGATATTTCTCTACTTGTTCAAAAGATAATTTTTCAAGAGCTAGGTAAGTCAATAGAAATTTCATCCAACTACAAAGAAGAAGAAGGACTTCTTAGTATCAGTAATACTTCACTTGATAGTATGGGAATAGAAGTAAATAATGACCTGAATGAAGAAATAAGATTTTTTATTAGATTTTTAAAAAATACCATTTCTAACAATTAACTATCAAAAATTTTAAATATTAAGAAGAGCTCAGTTTGTCCATGATAATAGTCTTGAATATAAAAATTAGACTCATTAATAACAATAAATAATTTGTTTAATTTTTCAACCAAATCAATGTTTGATGCCTTTTTCATGGGGTATATCTTCTTCAGAATGACTACACTTAAATTTTCGCTTGGACTTACATCTATATCTGCTTTTTTTAATCTCATTGTCCTTTCTATACCTTTCATCGCAATTTTTTTTGGATTAATTAGACTGAAATTAGATAGACATTCAGCAATCTTACTTTTCTTGAGCTTCTCATTTATTTTTGCGTGTCTCTTTAATCTGTCACTATATTTCTCTTTTTCCGCTCTTCTTCAAGCCCTTGAGTACCTCCTATTTTGGTTGGTTTTAGTGATGGTTATTCTTTACAGAAATTATTTTCTCGAAAATTTTGAAAAGTATTGGAGCTGGTTAAATCATATTATCGTGATCCTTTTATTTTTAGGGTTACTAGAATATTTTAGTTTTTTCTATTTTGGGAATTTCCCTATCGTAGAAGATCTTAATGCCGGCGCCGGGAGATATTTTGTTGGAAATTTCACGATGCTACAGGCTATAGAAGGAACTGACTTACCATATTTTCGGTTTCAAGGTCCCTTTTTTGAATCTGGTGATTTAGGTTTATGGGCCTCTGTTTTATTTATATACAATATTTTTAGAAAAAATTACTTTTATTCACTAGTGCTGATTGTTGCTATGTTTGGATCAGCATCTCCTGCCGTTTTTATTTCTCTTATGATTCCTTTAGTGGCATACCTAATTTCTAGAGCATTTCTTCCTTTCTTACTCAGTTTTTCGTTATTTATTTTACTGATTTTTTGGTTTCAAACCGATATTTTAGCCCTTTATAATCAAACGCTTCTTGATAAAGTTTTTTCTTTAAATGAAAGAGCTCAGAGTTGGATTGATCTTTGGAAAAGTGTACCTCATTTGCTTCAGGCTTACCCTTCTGGCATACCGTATTTTGAAAGTTCGGCAGAGAAGTTTTCCTCGGGAATAAGTTTTTCTGCAGCTTACTCGTTTGTTTGGGCTTACGAAAAGGGCGGTATCATAGCACTTATAATTTATTTATTGATTTTGTTTTATGGTTTCTTAAGAAGTTGTTTACACCTTGTTACTTCAAGAACTAATCTAATAAATAATGAGCTATATATATATTATTTAATGTTCTTTACATATATTGTTCAAAGAGCAAGTATCTTAGAATATGCAATAGTACCTTTTCTTTTTGCAATTATTTTCTTAAAAGACGGAAGAAAGAGCAACCAAAAAGAAAATTTAGTTACTGTCCCAAATTCATAAAAACTGTGATCAGCGTTATCCTTCCAACATTTAATAGTGAGAATACTATTGAAAAATGTATTGAATCGGTTTTAAACCAAAGCTACGAGCATTTTGAACTAATAATAATAGACAACTGTTCC